>Ga0065711_1000704_pt1 | contig 84642 bp, 50 predicted proteins | sample Hoacrofraction12_FD_59098 | JGI IMG/M metagenome (GOLD analysis project Ga0065711, IMG submission 59098) | Hoatzin crop microbial communities from Cojedes, Venezuela - Epithelial fraction 12 v2 (version 2) | ecosystem: Host-associated > Birds > Digestive system > Esophagus > Crop | place...
TTCTTTTTCTTTTTCTTTTTCTTTTTCTTTTTCTTTTTCTTTTTCTTTTCCTTTTTGTTTTCCTTTTTGTTTTTTCTTTTTCTTTTTCTTTTTCTTTTTCTTTTTCTTTTTCTTTTTCTTTTTCTTTTTCGTTTTCGTTTTCTTTTTCTTTTCCTTTTTGTTTTTTCTTTTTCTTTTTCTTTTTCTTTTTCTTTTTCTTTTTCTTTTTCTTTTTCTTTTTCTTTTTCTTTTTCTTTTTCTTTTTCTTTTTCTTCTTTTACTTTTTCTTTTTCTTTTCTTCTTCTTTTTTTTTTCTTCTCTTTCTCTTTAAACAAATAGAGTAGACATCTAAAATATTTTTCACCAATCCCTGTGCTCATCAGGTATTCTTATATCAACTAAACTAAGGAGCATAAGATGAAGATCTGTGTTGCAGCTGGGATACTAGTGTTCCTTTAAACCGGAGTTCCAATTTATTTTTTTTGCCAAATATGGGTTTTCATGACTATCCCACATGCCTTTAGACGATATTTTTCATCTCCTCACAAAGGTCCGTTCTTAGACAGAAAACGCTGTGGTCTAAACCAGAAATGTGAGAAGACTTATATTTATTATCTTGTTAGTTCCAGAAGAGGAATCTACCAGCTCTTACAGAAGACGAAGCAGAGTTTAATGGCAGTTCATGGGCTCTGTCTCTTAGCAGAATCATGTACTGTTTACAACAGTTTCCAAGACATGCAGGTGCATTGTGAGAAAACGAGCCACTACTGAAGTCATATTATAGACACTTAGTTACAAGTGTTTCAGTCACATAGCAAGAAATTAACAATGCTGCATTTGTTTTCTTTTTAATATTTCTCATATTTCTTATTCTCATTCTAAAGGAATGCATTCTAATCCAAGGACACATTCTCATACATTCATTAATCCTGCTGCTCTAAAATGTTTCACATGAAAACTGAAAATCAGATGGCTTTATGCGTTCCAACTGGACTTTTGTAAAACAGGGTCATCCTTGAACTTGTCATCTGCTGAGGTATTAAATTCCAGATTTCACTCAATTACATGATCTTAAGAATGTGGCAAGTTGCCATCTCTTTCTCGACTTTGAACAAATGTTATTGCATCTAACTGTTTAATTTCAGGAATCTCTCAATTATAAACGACCCTTAACAGGAAGTTGCACATCTTTTAAAAATTTACCTATGAAGGGAATGTAAATGTTACTTATTTCCTAAATTTTTCTAAGACTGAAAGACATATTTTTTCATCTAGAGTTTTGCAAACACAATTTAATAAATTAATATTCACTTCAGAGCTGTATGCAAGGTTTGTTTCTCCTCACATTGGTAGACAGTATTATCAAGCATGATACAATGCCTTTGCAGAAATATTCATTGATTATTAAGGTGATCTATTTATTAAAGTTACATTTAATTACAGCAAAAAATCATCTAAAATGGAGAAAAGTTTGAAAGAACCAAACATTTCAAATCAAAGAAATCAGTTAAAGTAAAATGAAAGTAAGAGTGCTATGTTAAAAACACTTGTTTCAGATAAAACCTTAACTCTATCCTAAAATAACTGCATACAACTTCTTCTTAAATAACATATTTTTTGTTTTTCTGAACCAACTTTCTGTGACATTCTCCATGTCTTTGCTTCTGTAGCAGCACTCTAAAAGTAAGTTCACTGAATTTTTTGACTGAGTTGACTGGACATAGCTTTTTGCAACATAACAGTTTCACAGAATCTGCACTGATGGTGCTAGAACTATTAAACATGAAAAAATTAACATACATGAGTTAACAAAAATAGCATAACGTGCAGACTTCAGCAGTCTGATGGTATGGGGAATGCTGCAAGCCAATAAGGGTAAATTGCTTATTACAGCGGAGTTCTACATTTTACCCAAGAGGTTTTAGACAAGCAAATCTGCATTATAAGCTTAAATTCACATGCAAAAGAGATAAATTAAGATATGTCCTGGATTATATTTCAACGCGTCTTCCATAGCTGTCCTTTCCCTCAGTAGGACTTTCTGTTGAAACAAAGTGCTCTGGACAGGTGTATAATTTTGGACAACACCACACAGTGCCACAACTGGGCTCCTTCTCTAGGTGGGAGGGGAGGCAGCCATGCTCAAATGGCGGTGAGCGAGCAGCAGAGCCAGCAGCCTCCTCGCTGCGTGTGGAGGGAAGGCTGCAGGGCTTGGTAAGTGGTGGCATGAAGAACTGGGAAGAGATAAGGGAACAGGACTGGGACTTGAATGGCGGGAGGGGGTGGGAGAAGGCAGCTGGTGGGGAGGACAAACTTCTCCCAAGGAAGGGAGACCAAGAGGAGTGAACAGCTGCTGCAGCCGCAGGGAGCCCGGGAAACAGTAGCTGGGAAAAGACTGACTTGAAACGGGACCTACAGGAGCTAAGCCAGGAGCAGCTGAGAGGCTGTGGGAAGGAAGGACTTCTGGGGATCTTCCTGCTGCAGGTAGAGGCCAGCTCAGGCACCCAGCCGCCTCAAAACCTTCGCCAAGCGGCAATGGAAAATATCTTTTGAGTAAGCAAGGCATGGGAAAAACTCATCAGGCTTTTCAATTATGGGCTTGAGAAGGGGAAAAAGGGCTCCTGGACAGTCAGAGGTTGGTATCTACTCCTGGGTATAAACTGAGGAGGCCAGGAATGGCTTGGATTTTCTGTGGGAAATGCTCATATCTGTGCTTTGCATTCTGGCAGTCATAGGTGGAGAGAACATAAGAGAGGAGAGATCTGCACTGTCACTTGCCATGGATTTCCTGGAGACACCAGATCCCTGTTGGATCATCGGCATATGAGTAACTCACACCTTTGCAAGACCAAAAAATTCTAAGACTTTCTTTATCGTAGTGAATTAAACCTGCCCAGAAAAGCTCTCTGTCTTTGAGGCCAACTAGCATAGAGTAGCCTGTGTCCATACTGTTAAACTCTTTCTTCATCCAGAAAAGGCCAGCCTCATGCAGCTGCCTACCTGGAAGTGTCTGTGACCTACACATTCCCCCAGGCGATGCCAGGGAGTTGTCTCGGGGAGTGCTTTCTGGTCCAGACCAGAGCCATTCCCAAAACCTTTCTAGCACTTTAACCATATCAATAGTTGAGTTTGAGTCCTCGGGAAGATTTCCTAAAGGTGTTAATGTGCTGGAATGTTTAATTTAATAAAATATACATAGCCTAAGGGCTCTTTCCAACCAAGATGGATGAAACCAAATGGTTCAGTCATACCGTGTCCTAAGAAATAGCTTTGGATCCACTGATGATACTTGTTCAATAATTGTGGCTTCACACTCATTTCAGTCATAAAGATCTGTATCTGTCAGTCTAATTTCAAAAGCATGTGCAGGTTGTTTTCTTATCTTCCAATGCCACTAATGGCAGCAGGAAATGTTGGGGCTTTGGTTTGATATGTTGAACAGAATAAAAATAATTTCAGATATTTCAAGCTACATAACCCCAGAGCTCTTTTTTTGTAATGCCCTGTTTTGTCCCTTACCTTGACTGATTCTGTCATGGGCCTGACAGAGCGCTAGAGAAGAATCAGTTTGTAGTAGATTCATTTCGCTGATATTATCTACCTCTGTATCTCCACCATGCTTGACTGATTGGGGCTACAATGGTAGAACAAGCTCCCCCACCCTGGGTGAAAAAATTGAAGAGTCAGCTAAATTGAAAGAGAACTAGAATCTAATGAATGCAGAGATAACATTAGCAGGAGAGAAAGGTAAACCAACACTACTCCAGAATGACTGCAGTCACCACTGGTGCACAGCCTGCAGAAAGCCCAGGTATGAACTGCAACCACAGCACAGCTCCATCCCACCTTGTCAAGCTTCTTCTCTAAATTGATTGCAGTTCTCCCTGCCATAGTTCTCCAAACAGCTTTCTCTCCAGGCTTAGGTTGCTGTTAGGCACTTGAAATACAGCATTGCACTAAGAATAGTTTGGAATATTGTAGCCTGTCTGGCAAATGGAGGTGTGGTGACTGTATTAAACTCTGGCTGTTATTGATAACTTTGGCTTCTCTAAAGCATCTAAGTGGAATCTAGGTTTTAAACCTTGGATTTTAATTCAGAAATCCCCAAATCCTTTCACCTGATGACGCAGTCTCACGAGAATGAAGGTCTTTAAGAGGGAGTTGCTGGTGGAGTGTTTGCTGTGAGACATCATCCATTTTGATAATTCTCTGATAGTCTTCGGGTGCACTGAAAATCCTGTTGTTCCCATCACTTATAAAAGCTGATGAAGGCAGCATGGAATAAGGAATGTTTTGGTTGTTTTTTTTTTTTTTTTCTGAAAGGTCTTTCATTTAAACATAATGCCAAGCCAACACACCATTTCAATTTTAGAGTTTTGAGCTAACATCCAATGAGAATGACTAAATTTAAGTGATTCTTCTAAGAAATAAACAATTAAGAAATAAAAGCCCCCATACTTCAAAGAATCAAGAGGTTTGTCTAGAAGTAGCAATACTAAGGTGAGTTAGCATGAGTAATTGACAGAGTTGAAAATTTTACAGTAGCTATAACATGCATATTTTATTGACTGTACTGCACCTGGGTGTGGACAGAATCATGCTCCCCTCATCACCTAAACTGGCACAGCACACGGAGGTGCAGGTGGTTGGGGGTGAATGCTGGGATTGCTTTGAATGGAAACGAGAGTGTAGCGAAGAAAATAGGGTAATTTGTACATATAGATTTCACACGAAAATGGCATCAGGACACTGAGCAAGAAGCTAAGCAGAACTCCCCAATGCAGTTCTCTGTGTCTGTATTAGCATCCATGTTTCTGCAGAGATATTTAGGAATTTCTTGACTAAACAGATACAGAGCAAAATTCAGACACAGGCACAAAAAGTTTATTAAAGAAGCCTTTTAAAATACAGCAGTGATCCAGGAACAAAGATTAAGTATGAGGACTTTTTTTAAAGTCCTCCACCCTAGTGTCAGCCATGTATTTTTTATAGGCTAAAAGTTAGTGAAGTTGTAGAACCTGGTAAAAGGGGAGTTTTTAAATGCTTCAAACACTAGGAATAGGTATAGACCACTTTCCTTTAACAAATCCGTAATTTATAGTAAATTATTCCCTAATCACTCACATATTCAGCACAGCTGGTTTACTTAGTGTCTCGTTCATACGAAAGCGGTATCACAGCATGGTAGCAGGAAATAAAAGGGATTTACAAAGAAATGGTCACCAAAGAGGTTAAGTACAAAATCTAATTAAAACCACTTTTAAATGTTATTTAGTCTCTGTAACAGTGTAGTGGATTTCTTTTTGGGAATACTGGATGCTTTGATAATTATTCACAGAAATTTATACTCTCAGTTTGTCTTTACTATGAGCTTAATATAAGCTTAATGCTTTCATTCATATGAAGACTTTATTTTATGAATAACCTTCTGAACTCTACAAGAATATCCACAGATAGATTTTTCCTCCTAGGTTAATTATTTGTAAGATATTTGGAAGATTATGGTTTCAGTCCCAAAAAGGCCACTGACTTCCTAGGTGAAAGTGGATAAACTGCTTGAAAAAAATGTTTTGACAACTTTGCTGTAGGGCTTTTTTGTTTTTGTTTTTCCTATTTAAAGAGCCAGCTCAGGTGTTCATGTTATAAAGAAAAATAAATCCACACTGTAGCTGATAAATATAGGAATCGTAGAAACTGTTTGGTAGCTCTTTTGGTCTCAGCTTTTTTAGTTTTAGTTAAAAAAAGCCTAGGTCACATTCATACTAGTCATCTAGTACATGGCTATGAGATAGGCTGCTGGAGATTAAATGTGTGATTACGTATATGGTCCTGATTTACTTTGTTTACAGGTGACTTTTGAAGAGCTACAACTCTGTAACATGCCTCTGTCACTTGTTGAGGGCTTTGCCAAGGACACAAAGCTACTAAATATCCCACAACAAATCAAAAACTTTCCAAAACAACGATGCGATGTGAAGTTTCCAGAGGTGACTTATAAACCAATAGGAAGCTATGCCTGGGCAGGAAAAGTGGACCAGGAAAAATATAGATTAATTAATTTCCACTCCGATCTGAAGGTTTCTATAACTGCAGTCAGCAGCAGTCTCTCTATAGTGTTCCATGGGCTTTGTATCGAGCCCATGCTCATTATCTGAAATGAGATTTTTTCTTTAGTAAGCTTCCCTGTGGCTTTTGGCAAGTTTTTGCAAGCCGTGCAGCCATAATAAAACTCTTTCCTGTGATGCCAAAACTAACGATATTCTCTTTTTCTATTTTTTGTAATGTATACATGTGCAATCAGAAAGAAGAAGAAATCCCAGCAGGGAACGTTCAAACAGCACACAAAGCCATATAAGGCTGGAGTCTGCAGCCTTTTATCAACTGAAACAGCTCTGGGTTTTCGGTCCCCCAGGAACTGCAGAATCAGGTCCCAAGAACTTGCTGCAGAGCTCCAGAAGGGTAGTAAAAGAAAAAAGTTTAATCCATACTTTATATACACACAATTACGCTGTTGCTTTCTCCTGCTCTTATAAGAAGAACAAAAGTTGCAAATGCTTTGAGCCATGTCATTTACCTTCTTTATCTCTCTCCTTAGTCCTTCAACATTTTCACACAGAAAAAGAAGAAAGAGGCCTGATTTTCCTCCAGGTACGGGGAAAGAGACATATTATTATATCCCTAGATTTTAATAGAACATGAGGGGATAGGAAAAGATGGTGAGAAATCATGGGCTATTTCATTCTCCTCTTAGTTCTGCTTTTGAATAACCCATGTGTGTTTGATCCTTGTCTTCTTTTTTCTTCAGCTTATTGCACCAACTTTTTCTTTTTGTCTGTACAGTTTGTTTACTTTTGTGATGTAAGCATCAGGCCCTAAGAAGCAGTTTTATTTGCGCTTCACTGATAAAGGTTAGCGTAACTCAGCTCATCGTGTAGCTCAGCCTCATACAATACAATGGTAGTATTCAGTGACCGGGAAATTAGAGTTTAAATCCCAGAAAATGCACATATGTATTAAGAAAATGCACATATGTATTCAAATCAACTGTCAAGATTTTTTCAAATAAGTGAATTTTTCTTATTATCATATTAAAGCAGAAAATAAAAGTGATGTTAAAAGAAAGGCAAGTCTTTTTACTGAATACGGTTTGTATGGTTCTTCTGTTCTGTTCTGTGCAGGACTTCAATATACTCATTCTACTGTTTGAACAGGACCTGCTAATACAGTGCGATCTAACCTTGGCAGCTGAAGAGACTTTAAATTTATACAGATATAAGCAAAAAAGGTAGATTCTGTACATAATTTTCTTGTCTCGATCCCCTCATTTTTCCGTAACACTAAATAGGTGAAGGGGGAGTCATCCAGGATCGTCTAGGATCAGTGTACACTCTGATGAAATGTACAGCTTATAGTTTTCTTGTTGATCTGCTAAACCTCAGTGCAACTAAACTGAAGTCCTTGCCTTGAAAGTGCTCACCCATTGCTGTGTGAATTATTACCATTAGATCTTTTCCTGCCGAGACCTCGTCTTAGCTGGTGAAGGGTCTGGAGAATAAGTCTTATGAGGAGCGGCTGAGGGAAATGGGGCTGTTTAGTCTGGAGTAGGCTGAGGGGAGGCCTCATTGCTCGCTACAATGACCTGAAAGGAGGTTGCAGTGAGGTGGTTGTTGGTCTCTTCTCCCAGGCAACAAATGATAGGATGGGAAGAGGTGGCCTCAAGTTGCACCAGTGGAGATTTAGATTGGATATTAGGAAAAATTTCTTCTCTGAAAGTGTTGTCAAGCACTGGAACAGGCTGCCCAGGGAAGAGGTTGAGTCCCCGGAGGTATTTAAAAGATATGTAGATGTAGTGCTTAGGGACATGGTTTAGTGGTGGGGTTGGCAGTGTTAGGTCAATGGTTGGACACTATGATCTTAAGGGTCTTTTCTAACCTAGATTATTTTATGATTCTATGATTCTTTAAGGTTGTCTTTGACAGTTGCAAGCTTAAAAGTAGCGACTGCCTTTATACAAACTCCTGCCACGTCTAATGACTAATGAGTGAAATTTTGGCAGGAGCGATATTTTCTTCCATATTTTTCCATCTTTCAAGATTTAATGACTTAATTCTTATCCCTTGGCCTGACAAAGGATTTGCCAAAAGATGTGTACTGGTATTAGCATTAACATGATTTATGTATTAGCAGGTGTATAATAATATCAAGCTGAATTCATCAGCCATCCATAAATGCCTATCAAAGTTACATCTACCATTAAATTGTATGAAGATAACAACAGATTGTGAAAAGATTTAAAAAAAAAAGTTTATTCAGCAACTGTTGGAATTAAAATGTGATAATTGTACACTAGTATTTATAGTAGAAATGTAACAGCTGACACTCGGAATGCAATTAAAATAACTAACAAAGGGTCTTTCCTGTAATGTACAAGATTTGAATAGCAATATTTTGCTTACGATGGAAACAAAAAAACTCTGATTGAACCAGAATTTCTGAGACTATGTTGTTCTTAAATCAGCGAACAGGGTATTTCAGTACCCAGTGATTCAGTCCAGGCCATGCCATTACTGAAACTGTCCATTTTTTTCCTACTGCTGTAAGGGGAGCAGAGAAAACTTGGGGCTGGCCCTACGTATAACACCTTGGTGGGCAGCTCAGAAAACCGCAGCCCCGGGTGGGACTGTGGGAGTCTTCAGCACTCCTGCAGCAGCTCTGCAGCCATGTCCCCTCATGAGGCACGGTGTGCCCACCCTGGACCTGCAGGCACTGAAATCCCAGCATCACCATCCCTGGGACAGCCTTCCTGGATCACCAAGGGCTGCACATCTGCTGGGGCAAGGACCGGCAGACTCCTAGCAGCCTGCCCTGGAGCCACAGACCTCGGCTTTAGGATGTTGCTGTCTTTGAGGAAATTTGCCAAGAGGTCCCATCAGCAGCTGCGTTGACTTTGCCTAATACAAATTGAACCCTCACGGTTTACATCTGTGGCTCTAGGTGGGTCTGACCACTTGTTGCACAGGAGAAACAATTAATCTTCTGTCCTGTGAAGCCCAGACTGATGGTAAGAATCAGAAAAAGAATCAGAATGAAACAGCATTTTAGCCATAACCAGCGGAAATTAGGCAAAAAAACAAGCTAACTAAATACCCTGAAGTGCACAAGGAAGCTCACAGCATTTGAAGACAAAGGAAGACCTCCAAATAAATGGAGGATTTAACAGCGAAACGAGAAACTGCAGAGAATGGAGAGTGCATCAGTAGATTTAAAACAGGACAAGGAAGGCTGGAGGTAAATCAAGCTGAACTTCTGCATCTTGGCTCAAGATAATAGTGGATCCATGAATCTTCCAATGTTCAAAAGGAAGATTTCCACAAATTAGTAAGAGGCTAAAGAAAGAGACTGAATATTGTGCAAAGAGGGCATGGAGGAGAGTCACTAACACACAGCAGGGTCTGATAGTCGGTAGAGTGCTGGGGATGATTGATGAGGGCAACCAAGTCTTGGTACCAGCAAGGGAGTCGGCACATAATTAGCTGGGCTTTGCTCATGGGATTTGATTTGCATTGCTGTATATTTAATGGCTGTCAGTGGATTTGCAGTTACAGCGTCAGAGTCGGTCTGGGATGAGGATGAAAGAGAAAGTAGAAGATCATAAGGGAGCAAGCTGGCCAAGACCCAAGCAAGAAGTTATGGAGCAGAGAATGACAGACAAAGAGGGGAAGAGTCAGTGAGAGAGGAACCCAGAGGAAAGATTATTTCAGCAAGAGCTAGAGGTATCAGATAACAGAAGGAAATTGTAAGCGAACAGGGTCGATGATGTCACTGACTTACATATTCTTCAGGGCACTAACAATTAGAAAGAAGTATCTCAAGGAAAAATCTCCCAGAAATAATTTTCCTGTTTCAAAGAGAATTCGCATGTACAAAAGTAGCTACAAGGGTCTGGTTTTGCCTGCAAAAAAGATTGAATTTATTGTATGAATCAGGTGCTCCCACACATGGGAACGCAATGGGACAAGGCCAGGCCATGGCCCAGATTCAGCAAAGGAATAAGCAAATGCTTGAGAGCTTTGTAGAAAAAGTAATGGAAATCATGCAAGAGGAGCTCCTTCCAGCAAGTGGTGAACATAATTAACCTTCTCTTAAGTCAGGATGGGTTCATATCTGAACAGCTTGCGTGACTGACTTTTCCTTAAATTTTGCTTTATCACACAACTGCCTTAAGAATAACAGTATTTTCTCAGTTAAACACCAAATCAGTCATTAAAGTGTAAGAGGGAAAAGATCCAACAGTACATAGACTCTTGTTGTGTTGAGTTCATTTCAAATGTCTACAAGCACTGAAATAGGTATTGCACAGACACTACTTCAGTCAGTTGCTGAAGGACCATAATTAAAATTATACATAAATTAAAATTCTGTTCTTTAGATTAGATCTAATGGGAACAAGTTTGTATGTAATTTACTGATTTATTTTAAAACCTATATCCCTGGCAGAAACCCCTCAGCATTTAAACAAAGATTTCCCCTTCGTTCATGTACTCTGTTGCTGAAAAAAGGCAGGTTGGGTTTTTTTTTCTTTGGTAGAGATAAACAGAAAGTATGAACATGAAAATGCCTAGCTTGCTTTTGCACAGACCTGCATCTCTTACAAAACAAAGCATGTCTGTTCCGTAACCAGCATGTTGTATATCAAATTTCAGCCCTGGTATTCTTTTCAGGGTGAATTATACACTTTTAAAGCAGGAACTCACTTTCGTTACAATCAAAGAACAAGAGAGGTAAATGTTATAAAAAGGAAACTGTGTCTTTCTGTTCAAAGCACAGTGCTGTACAATCTGTGACTGCAGAATGCAGGAGTGATGCAGAGACATAACCCAACTGCTTCTGAAAGAAGTATAGTACACTTGGGAGACAGCAAGAGGCAAAATATTGTTAAGAAGTTCCTTGAGACTTTCATATTTTCTCTTTAACAATCCTCATCTTCCAAAATGGTCTTTGGAGTAATTAAGTCTCAAATGCTGTGAAGAAGACCTGTTAAACCTGGAATAGGTCATCTTCTTAACTTGCTACAAGTGGTGAAAATGTTTCTGTCAAATAATTAAAATTAGAAAGGTTGCATAAAAAAAAGATATAGTGCAAAATCATTAAAGATGCCAAAACATTGAAAGTAGTCTGTCACATAGGTCTTAAGCTTTGACTTAAAGTGGGAAAACGTCAACAAAAACTGTGTTTGGAATGGGATTCTATTCATATATTTAATAAAATTATTTGGCAGAAAATATAAAGTACTTACAGAACAAGACAGGATGATTCAAAGTATATGGGAAGCATCTTTTTTTTCTAATATATGATCTTGTTCATGCAACAATTAAGGCTACAGCCTATGAAATTAAAGGAATAAGACAAACAAGAAGTCAAATTGGATGATAACAGTGGGGCCTTCTGAACTTCTGTATTTTAATCTAAGAATCTCTGAAATCCAGTCTTTTAGATAGCAGTCCAGACATGAACAGCAGTAGAGATGAATCAGAAGTTAGAATTTCATTTTAGATACAACTTTTAATACATTTGAGACAATAATGGTTATATTCTCTTGCCCAGAAGACACTTCTCTAAATTCTAGGATCTTGACTTACCTCCTTTTAACTAGACAGGATTTATTCTTGATAACTCAAACAGAAGATCATAAATGAACTATAACATACATTATCACCCAGATTAACATGTAAGTCTCTGAATAGAACCAGTTTTGAGTTGATCACAAATCTAAACCCTCTCCTTGGAATTATACTGAAGCATATTTTACGTAAAAGGAAAATCCTGTCAAACAACAGTGCACATACATACTATATTGCCTAAGCACTGTCAAGATGAGTAGTAGGTGAAAGAGGACTTCCAGAAAAAAAAAAAAATCTGAGAACTGAAAGAAGACATCAAATGTCTTGCACTAACTGTAACTCTCTAGAAAGATCTTTCTGATTTTAACTTGAAACTCTGTAATGCAGGCATGTACTGCACTTCCCTTTTGCTATATGGTGGAGAGAAAGAGGCACTTCTTGTGCACAGCAAGCACCGTCACCTGACCTGTTTTTAACCATCTACTTTAGGCTGAAGTTTACTGTTCTTTGCAAGTGCCAGCCATCAAATTACAGACTCATGGAATACCCTGAGTTGGAAGGGACTCACAAGGATAGTCCAGTCCAACTCCTGATTCCACACAGGGCAACCTAGAAGTTAAAAAACAAAGAGTGTTTTTCAAACACTGAGAAGCTTGGGACCGTGACTACTTCCTTGGGGAGCCTGTTCCAGTGCCTGACCACACTCTCAGTGAAGAACTTTTTCCTAATATACCATCTGAACTTCCCCTGGAGCAGCTTTAAGCCATTCTCTTGCGTCCCATCACTGGGCACCAGAGAGCAGAGATCCGGACCTCCTGTTCTGCTCTCCCTCACGAGGAAGTTGCAGACAGTGATGAGGTCACTCCTCAGTCTCCACTTTAAGTTGAACATACCCAATATCCTCAGTCACTCCTCATGCATTGTGCCCTCTTGTTCTTTCCCCTTTGTTGCTCTCTTTTGGACACATTATAATATTTTTATATCCTTCTTACATTGTGAAGCCCAAATCTGCAGATAGTACTTGAGGTGAGGCCACATCAATGCTGACTATAGTGGAACAATCACTTCTTCCAACCGGTCTCTTGATGTTGATTATAATGGGATTCTAGGACCCTAGCTTGGATGAAGGCATCTGCCTCTAGACAGCTCCATTGGGAGAGAAGAATCCTGCCCTTCCAGTCCATCTCAATAAAGAACTGTAGTAAGGATGGACTCCTAAAGAGGGCATCCACAGCCCAGCATCCAAGTGAAACCCCTTGGACTGGACCACAATTCCATTTGAAAGTGAAAATGTTTTCTGTTCATGCCTCTGATCTGTCTGCTGCCTTGAAAAACGCGTTCAAGTAAATCTGTGGGAGTCCCTTGCATATGGACAAGACTACTCAACTGGGCAAGAAAAAATCGCTTGCGGAGGTCGAGATTGCAAAAAAATAGGCCTGAGTAGCTGAATCATAATGAATCAGAATTAATTTCCTTCTTTTACCTAATGACCACAGAGGAAGCCAAATAAAGCATGGAGACTTGGACTGACTCAGTGGTGACATCCACAACAGTCAGGATCATCTTAGCTGACATAGTCAAGCTCCTGCTGGTACTAGCTAAGAGTAATGGATATGCATACGTACAATAAACTTCTCATTTTCAATAACTATTTTAAAGTCTGAAGTGGCACTTCAGTGGCAGAGTAATAAAATGATGTAATAAGTAAAGACTTCGTTAGCTGGCATAATTCCCAGAATGTACTGCGGTAAAATTTTTGATTTGAGATATTAGAAGGTGATAAATTTTTGAAAGATTTGTCTATATTTTTTCACAACCTCTGAATAAAGAGAAGTCCAGGCTATCACAAAAAGGGAGTATTAAATTCAATGAGTAAAGTAAAGGTGTTTGGCTTATGCTGTCAGATAAGATTTTACTTCCGATAAAACCAATATACCTGGATTTTTTCAGAGAGAAAACAAGAAGTCTTGTGCATTTCTGAGAGCTAAGTAATTACTAAAAGCCTAACAAAATCATCTCAGAACAGCTAATGGGTTTTAGGAGAGCTACCTGAGATTCGTTGACCTTGAAGCTGGAAGGGACTATTGTGGTCATCTAGATTTGTGGCTCTACATGCCACAGAGCAAGGGGGTCTAAAACAGCTGCCCATCTGATAAAGTATTACATTAAAGACTTCCATTTTGATGGACTTTGTTGAAATAAAGGCAGTCAGTACCAATTCTAAGGATTTCATTCTGCCTAATAGGTGTAGATACAAAGCAATATATGAATCAGAAATGCTCCCACGTATATATATGGCAAAGCGCTGTCTCACCCATATATTCTCCCTCAAGGCTTGTCGGTAAGAAGAGCACTGTTACAGTTGGTGTTGAAGGGACGCTGAACCGAAGAACTGAATTGAGGAGAAGAGTCTGGAGAATGGTAGTATCCTTTACAATACTGTGTGGTCCTCAGGCCCCTGGAAACAAACCATAGCCATTCTCTTGATTTGATTGGCAAAAAAGCGCTGGCTCCAGATTCTGCTGAATGTTCATGTTTGTACAGAATGCCAAAAATGCACAGTAATAAAATCAACCATCCCAATAACTCTGCACATATCCTCTTATTGCCATGCAATATCTAAGTGCTTTTTGGCAGATGATGAACGAGCTTTTGTCATGCCTTAATATTAAGCCTATTTTACAACTGAGAAAAATAAGAACCCAGATACAATTTACTGAGATTTAGGGGCTGTGCCTGAAGTGCATTCTGGGATGGGAGTCCTCCTCCACATATTCCTGGGCTATTGCCCAAGCATAATACAAGTTTTTCTCTTCTCTTTTCTTTCGTTTTCTTGACATGATAGCACCTGGCAAGAAGGGACTCTATAAACGATTTTCCTTCAAGCTTCTCTTCATACAGCTGTTTCTAGCCCCAGAGCACTAGAACCCTTTTCTGGGAAAACAAAGAAAGAAGTTGAAGGAGTTTAAAACTTGCTAGGATTAATTTTTCTCTGATAGATTTACCTTTATACTTCCATTGGTCCATTTGGTTACATGGTAAGGTCCTTAGGACAAAGATCGTGTCTTCCTCTCAGCCTTGCACAGCATTGAGTGTATCATTTGAGCTGAATGAATAAAAGAACATGACTCAGTTAACATTTCATCTAGCTCTGATTTCTAAGGCTGTTACCCAGCCATCACACTCCCTTGTTCTTTTTTGTGATACCACATACCTTGCCTTCTATTTCTGGCTGGAGAGACTTTATCCATATCTTTCTCCTCAATCTGCAGCATCAAATGCACATAGACTTAAATATTAAAACATATAAACACGAAAAGTCTATGCTTTTTATAATCTGACACTACATCAATGCTAAAGAACTCTATTCAGATCATCTTCATATGCAGATATACCTAAATTAGGCCTGTACTGTAGATGATACGGACGCAGACGTAATTCACTTGCCCAAACCCTGGATAAAATCAGGCTTTGAATCTCCTTCTAGTCTGGACTTTCTGGACCAGATCTTCTCACCATTTCTTTAATTAGATCAGTTTCTACCTTTCTTGAAGTAAACCAGTAAACAATTGTTTAGCCTTCTACAAAAGTTCCTAAAAATCACACTAAATAAGACTATTCATTTATTACATTAATTTCTCATAATTTCCTTTGCTTACTTGCTAGCTTGTGCCTGTGAGTCTGTTGTCTGTAAAAGAATATGTTTACAATTCCCTTGCCTGTCATGTGTCTAATATTGACTAATAGTTCCTGGACAGGGGGCTGGGGAACACTGCTTTTAGCTTCTGTTTAGAGATTTCTGAGGAGGTATTGTACTTCCTCCCCACAGCATAAGCACTAATGAGACTTAATAAATCCACAAGCACAGATACTTGCAAAGGCACTGTGATTTAACATAGGTAAAATCACATTCTGCTCTTGCAGCTTCAAGCTTATGTAGACCTTATGCTTGAAGCTGTCATTCTTTTCTATACTGTGTCATGTTCCAGTTCCTTTGGCTACAGATAACTGGGAGACCCAGGGGCATGCAGGCATTCAAATATGTGCCCATACAGTGGAGAATCTAGGAGCACTTCTTGTCTCAGGTGGGTCTAGTGTCATACAAGCCATGGGCTGACTCGTGCATTGGAATGAGACCCTAGTGTACCCCCAAGGTGAAGTGGTCTGCAAGATGCATAGGAGCTACGGTGGCTCCAGCAAATCCTCAGTCAGGATGATCAGGGAAGAAATATCCTGGAAGGTAACATGTTGCAGACCTGGAGGTCACTCCTTCAGTCTAAACACTTTGTGGAAGGACTGTAAGAAAAACAATGAGTCTCTTTTTTCTTCTGCAGATGCTTTCTTTGTCTTCTCCTCCTTTTTCCAGAGAAGAGCTGTGTGCATATCTGTGGTTCTTGGTTTTGGTGACTGACAGGTTCAGAAGGGCACTTCTCGTTTCATGAATGGCAAAATTTATACTAAGGTAAATTGAGAAGTTTCGTTCCTAGCTATTTTCCCCAGTGTATTGTGTTGTGAACTCATGCCATTGAAAGGCCGGTACCAGCAGAACAAGACTATGTGAATGTGAAAGTTAAAAAAAATCAACATCAGATACAGAAATTCTGTGCTAACAGCTGTTTCGTGAACACCACTGGCAAAGCCGCACTGCTGCAACTGGTTGCACTCAAGTAGACCCTGGACACAGTCAGACAAAAGCCGGTGAACACAGCAGGTCTTCTCAAAATAAGATCTTCACAGGTCACAGACCTACATTCCTTACAACTCCTTGTGCATTACATAGTGTAGATTTGTGTTGTGGTCATTCTAGGCAGTATGACATTTTTTTCACTGATTTTTCAAATCACCTGAATAAGTAAACCAGCACTGTCTGTTAGGTGGAAAGAATCAAGCGATGTTGTTTCAGAGTCGGGGAAGGAAAAGAAACGCTGAAGAAAGTTTCATATGTCTTTAGTCATTATGCAAAAATGCATTGATTTTCTGCCAAGGCAGGCTGACCTTTAGCACTGCCTTTGTGTCCTCCAGCAGATTCTGCAGCCTGTGGCTGACCGTCAAGGTAAATTATTGCTTTTTATGCTTCATATTCCTAGTGCATTGACCAATAAACCTTAAAATGAAAAACTGGAAATAAATAATAGCTAAGATTTCTGAACTGCCCAGCTGTTCCCTGCAAGTATCCTACATATATCCTAGAGACCTAGGACAGCTGATGAATAGGTAGTTGGCATGGGATTGAAAAAACAAGGCCAAGCAATGGTGAGCTTTGCTTTGGCACTTCACTTTAAAAATGGCCACTTTTTACGTGGCTGAGAAGTTTTTGTTTTATTAGGCATTTGACTTTTAGCACTATGCTTTTAAAAGCATTCTAGGAAGACCTACGTCACGGACGCTACAGGTCTGGTTGAGTCCCACTGCATTTGTTGGGATGAAAAAGGTTCAGCACTTTGTATGTTCGTATCCCAAAACCAGTAAGAACCATACCATTTGAATGTGTTTGTTGATTTACTCTACGCGTACACTACTCTTAGCTATCAAAAAAGGGTTTCACTGCATTGCAGATACAACTGGCTACCCATAAAACATAATATTAAACATCCAGTAAATATAAATGCTCTTAAGACTAAGTTGCTACATTCAAGACTGATCTCTTTATTCTGATTCCTTCCAGCTTTAACTGGGAATTCTTTGGATTGCCAAATGTAGTGATAAAAATATATTTACTTTACAACATTTAACTATTGAAACTAGAACCAGCTAAAATTTCAGCATAATTTCTTGAGTGAAACCAAGCTCTTTTTTTTTTTATAAGTAATAACAGAATTAACCAATAAATCCAGAATCAAACACAACATGACTAACATCATGGCCTTTAAAAAGAGTGTTTACAGTAGCCAAACATTCACTTTAGAGTTTAGAACTATTAATTCTCTTACTAGTGCTAAAGGAATGAGAGTAAGAAGTAACGTAAGAGAAATTTACTGTGACTCCATCCATGAGGGCCAAACTTGAAGATGCAGAGATCTTCCTGCACTGCTAAATCAAAATTCAAGCCTGAAAATACAAGACCCGCTCCCTCCTACATCTGTCACCAGTTCCTCTCACTTTCTCCCAGCAAAGGCGGATGACTGTTGCTTCAGTCAAAAGTCCCTCACAAAAGATCTGTTTCAGCTAGATTAACAAGAGTCAGCGTAATCTGATTCACGGCAAAAAAACACCCCCTTCTTTAGATAGAACAATTGCACTTATCAGTTTTGGAAGAAAGCATTCATCTTCCCCACACTCTGACAGTTTCTCTCTTTGGTCTGGGATCCTACCTAAAGCCATCTCCTGGAAAAGATGCCCTTCAGCTAATTCTTAGTGCTCACATGCTGTTTTCTCACAGACTGGTCTAGCTTTCCTGTCCCTTTCAGCAGACCTGGATAGTAATTTTGAAGAGCTTGTTTAAAAAACAAAAGGTTAAAAATTTATTTCCAAATGGATGAATTGAGAGGATCACATTTGTAGCAGTTATCTCCAAGTGACTGAAAAATGTCTTCCCCGGGACTTAGTTACCAGAAATTTGAGCACCCTGGCAGAGGCTGCAGCTGTCGTACTCTCAGTTATTTCCCATCTTATCTCCCTGGTTTTAACTGTACGGCTGCAGCCAAATCAAGCCTGAGCAATAATAGGATGTGCACAGGGAGCATCCGACTGGTTGTGTCGAGTGTGAGGAGAACCAGAGCTCCTGTAAACCTCCCAACAGCCTGGGGGAAGGTTAAGGAGGGAGGGAGGTGCATAGGGAAGGTTATGGCCCTCTCCCTCACCCCTCTATTTACAGCAACTTGAAGATCCTTTAGCTTGCTCCTGATAAGGTGAACTCTTGTTAGAGAGAAAAATAATGACCCTTTTGTGCATGGCACACATCAAAGCCTTTTTATGCACGTATCTCCAAGACAAGGACCATTAAATACCTGTCTATGAAGTCCCTATGATTGTTTTTCCTTTATGAATGAAGCTGTGTCATGGTATTTTTAACTGCTCAGTTAAAATAAGCGTAAGGTCAGTTTTTCTTGATGTGAAAAAAGATGCTCTGAAATTATAATTTTCTGCTTCCTTTTGGTTTTATGATCTAAATTTATATTTGTGCAAGCTTTATCCAACTGTTTTCTTAAGTATCAGTTAAATTTTAGATTAGAAATAAAAGTGTTTTATTGAAAAGGTTTATATTTGAAATGCTCATGTAGACATAAAAAAAAGCTTGAGGCCTAATTAACTTCATTATGAGGCAAACACTCTTTCAAACATAAACGAACTTCGGCCTTATATGCAGCCAAAGCTATCCTCCTCCATGTAGAAATTCCACAGTTATAAAAAGCTGAAATGTTTTGTCTAGGTCTACTTTTCCTTCAGGATTTTTAAGGAAATTAGTATCCTTTAGTCGCGTGAGATATGTCTTCGCAGTGCAATGCTGGCTGAGGACCTCGATGTGGAAGAGGGCAGCGTTAGTGATATACATCACCAGTGATCATTAGCCCAGTGACAAATACAGTGTATTAGCTGGAGAAAGATGCACTAATAAAAACAGCTACATCACTCTGACACCCTTAACCAGCACTCATTTGGATTCCTGTATTTGAAAATTTTGTGCTGGATACACGCACACACAGACATTTATATGCATATATGTATACATACATACATACATATGTGTATGCATATTTAAGTTACAATGTCATTAATTTATTGAAAGTTAAAATAAGATTTATCATTGCTGAAACTGCAACCAACTTCCTTTTACTATGACAAAAGATTTATTCCACTGAAAGAAACACGTTTGCGTTAGATACAGCCTTTACCACATAGCAATACTTGCATAACCATTTACATGATCTGGGCCTGAACTTCTACAGCTTAGTGCACTTTCAAGTTAAATATCCTATTAACAGCAGTGCAAAATACATAAATCAACAAATGAAAACAAAGGAAAAGCAGTTATTGCAATAAAGTTTATTCTGAATTTTAATTCAAATTTGTAAAATGTAAATGCTGAAAGAATTTTACAAATGCTCAACACACTTTCATGCATGCAGTTAAACACTGAAAAACTCCAGACCCACCCCTGATGCAAAACAGTGCCTGAACTCATCTACCCTGCTGCTAGCCACTTTGTCATCTTTCAGTGGAACTTTTTCAATATCAACTATATTCTTCTTGCAATAGGCAATCTAATTAAGATGCATAACATAGCAGCCAGGACCGTGTCATTGCTCTACATAAATATATATCCTCATTTCCAGGGATGCTGAGATCTCATCATGCTTCTGATACGATCATTTTTATATTAAATTCTACTAGTTTTATATTATCTCTTACCTAGTTGTTTGAGTGCTGCATTCTGTGCCACAGCAGTGTGCATGTAATTTGCTGCTGGTTCTCTGGAATATCATTTTGAACCAAATGCGAGCACTGTGCTTTTAACAGGATACACTTATCAGTATAAATTTTTAATAAGTGGTATAAGAAGAACTGATTTGTCTTAACCAAGATTTTGGTTATCCGTGTGAAGATTCTTTGATGTAAAATAAAATCCCTGTTTCCAGAATTCATTAACTTTGTACTTTGCCTCTAATTAATCTGAATCAGTCAGATTTCGTCAACGAGCTCTGTACAGCAGCCAGTAAATTAGCAAGGGCAAATCTGGTTCAGATGACTCATTTTTGGAAGTTTCCAAAATTCTTATGAGAAAGACGAAATTATCAGCTGAAATGTAGTCAAAGCTGAAGATTTAAACAATAAAAGTTGGGAACAAGCCTGGATGTAAGCAAAGACAAGCCTTCCTGGGAAAAGAAAATTGTTTCTGAAATGACCAGATGAATGTAAAGAACCAACAAAATGAAGGCTTACAACTTAGCGCTTACAGTGGGAAACAAGCTGGTGTTTGGCATAGATAGGGAGGGGAAGAACATAATGTGAATTCAAGCAATTCCCTTCCGGCTGGGAGATAACTAGAAACTCGCTGGGATGAAGTACCTCGTAAAACAAAACCCTTTAAGAAGTCAATTCTTATGTGAGATTTCCAGTACAGGGACCAAGATGAGCGTTTATTGTGAACCCATCCATCTGGAGCAGAAATGGAGCAAGTGTGTGACAGTTCTGCTGCCGAGCAGATTATATTTTGGCTGACCGACATCATGGTAATGAGAAATTTCTGAAGATCCAACACGTACTTCTATCAACTGGCAAAAAAAACCCTTGGCAATGGAATGGATCTGTTAGGCCTTTGGATTCACCCTTCAAATTCAAGGTCAAGAAAAAAAATGGAGCTTGATTGTTCACAGCTGTCTAGCAGCTGAGATTTTTGGTTTAGGGAGCACAGTCAAGATAAGCCGCTAAATCTTGGTATGATCACTGCTCTCCTGTGGGGAAGACCGGAAGGTAGTTGTGGGTTATAGAGATGGTTCATTTAAGCTCCCTAGCATATTAAAACCGGCTTATCAGCAGGTACGTTTCCTAACATTTCTAGCTAAAAATCGTATAGTCTGTTTTCATACCACTCATAATGAATACAGTATTTTATAAAAATTATGATGGATTATCTTCATTGAATACAAAGTGAATTTCCCTCAGCTTATTCACATTGATTAGATCTGGTGTTAAATTAGAAGACCAGAATCTTATGCTGGAAAATTTTCATTGTGGACATTCTCTAATATTTGTTTATTTGCCCAGTCCCATGCAGGTTTAATTACTGATTTTAAGGGTTTTAGTTTTCATTTCCTCATTTGCACCAGCAGTGATGGACTCCATGGATTATTTTATCACTGGGACACCTTGTGCTAGTAGACACTGTGTTGTCACTGGCCAGGTGTGAAGTCTGCCATTACTATTTCATTGCCACTCACAACTTCTTTGATAAGACATTGGGCAAGAACAGAGGTTGACATCTGCCAGCTTTGAGGCAGCCACTATAAATCTCCCTACCCCAGTGGCACTAAGCAACTAAGTAATGACAGCACATTAACTAGATCCCCCTCATACTGAATAGCTTCCACTTTGTGACCATGCTGCTAATCATGTGCTGTCAAAATGAGCTCCCTTTTCGTGCTTTTGCAGTGAAGTTACATCACAAATTGGAAGAAATAAGTACAATTTGTCTCAGAGCAAAGTTAATATGCGGTCTTTTATCATGTCTAATCCTTTCATTGTCTGTTAAAGAGATTTTTCTTTACATAGTTAACCCTGTTCAAAAGGGTAGCCATAAGCAAGTAAGAGCAGACAGCAGAAAGTATTTGGTATTTCAATATCAGGAAAATACTTCAATGACTCAGAGCCAGGCCCTCGCAAAAGCAGAAAGCAAGTGCCCATTTTGAAACCTGGCTTGATCATTCACCCTAGGAAAATCAGAAAACAAACCCATGGCCAGATTCTGACCTCAGTTCCAGAGATGTACCTGGATGGCTCTGGTACCACGGAGGTGACCTGCTGAGGTGTTAGTACAGATTTACGCAGTCTGCACAGTTCTGCACAGTTCTGCACCACAGTGTTTCAAATAGAAGTCTGCCCCACATTTAAGCAAATATGGATCCTCTCAGTGGCCAAAAGCTACACGACACTGAGAAATGAAGACCTTTTTCTTATTTGCTGATGTGAAAATCCATTCTTCTAATCTCATCTGCTGTAATAATTATTGTTCTAACTTTCTTTATTGCTATCAATTCTAAAATTTTTGTATGTAAAATTAGCCATCAATTAAGTAATAAAATAACATCAAAGGGTAGCAACCATTTAGCTAGCAGCTCACTTCAAACCTACACATGTGCATAAGACTGACAATTTGACAGAGTAAACCTATCCACATCAACACGTATGTAATTTAATACATATATTTGTGGCTATCAAAAGCACTTTTTAATGACACACTAAAAAAAGACTTGGTTGAAAGGAAAGGAGGAATCTGAACTCTCAAAAGAACCAATTAAATGAAAATTTTTTATTGTAAAATCTTAATAAGCCATTTTTAGCTCATGGGGAATCCCATTGCACTGCTCTGACTCATAAACACTCAGCAAACACGGGATATGATACAGAGCTTTATCTCATGAAGTGGCTTCCAGTATGTGTCTGGAATGTTTTTCCCCTCAATTATTATATGTGGTTTTAGTAGTGAACAACCTGTATTTTAAAGGGAAGGAAGTCATAAGGTATGTTTTATTGTAATGAAAAATTAGAAATTCAAAAAAATTTGGATCATCAAAAAAACATTAGCATTTAAAAAAAACAAAACCCAAAACCCAACACCAAAAAAGAAGAAACGAAAGACCTGGTTCTAGCTGAAGTCTTTTCACCTGGGGCTCATTAGTGCTGCAATTGTTTCTCTCTCCTGTTTCTAACTAATGCACTGCTGGGAGTCCAGGCCAGGTGCTCCTTTCAGTGCTGTCTGCTCCCAGCAACTCTATCTGAGAACTCCATGTCTACTCACACCAGGCTAGTGTAACCTTTGGCTCTGCCCCACCAAATTAGAGCACCCTCCAACTCCACATTAGCAAATGGAATAATTAACAAGTAGCAAGTCTGCAATGTTTGGGTGCCTCTGTTACATTTTGAGAGGATTTATGCTTTTTTTTGATGGGAACTGGTCACATCAACAGGTTACGAATTTCTAAAGGGCATATTTGAAAAGTAAATAATGATTTCCTTTTTTTCAGTGGTAGACTGGTTTTAGTTAAAAAACTCCCACCACTTCCATGATTTGGAAATTAAAAGTAGGCCCACCAGCATGAATCTAGACCAGTACTATTCGACTGGAACTACATCGTGTGGGCATACTGAATTGTATGGGCTTTAAAGAACTTACGTAATCATATCAAGTAATAGAGGACTACTGTAGTACATATCATCAGTGAATCTGATGCCACCCTGAGCCCGAGAACATTGATTGATTTCTTAATCACATAATTTCAATTAGTCACCACAGAATCATTAAAAAGAAAATTTCTATTGTTTTCCATTCCATTACCTTTCAATTTAGAAATAAACTTCTATTTATTTCTGAATGTCAGTCAAATAAGAAATGCAGTTTACGATCCTTCCTGGTTCTGCCTAAACTCACTCTGAGGGACCACTGAAAGCAGGTGATGGTTGAGAAAGGACCCACAGTGCATTTACAGACTGTGAGCTTCAGCAGACTTCATTTCTTGGTGATTCCACTACTGTATTGTATCATAAAGTGATGCTGTTGTTAAAACTGTGATGTGCATCAACAATGGAGCCACAAGTTTAATGCCAGACGCTCCTTCATGTCTCACTTCTCACACGTCAGTGAAGGTGCTCTAGACTTAGAGCTTAAGAGAAAAAAGCTTCTGTCAGATTGAAATTTGTCATTGGAAGCTGCACAAATAGGCACACAAAGAGCCAGACAGTCTACTGAGTGTATGAGCCATATCATCTAACATGGCTGGAAGTTAGGTGAGGAGAGAGAGCCCTGGAAAACACTGACACAGCTGATCCCATATCTTACCTTCTCCTCCTGCTTTTCGTGTCCAACTCAAAGAACTGGACCTTGAGCTCTGTTTGAAATCTCTATATGCAATGCTGTGGAACAGTAGGATGCTTTGAAAAAAGTGTAATAGGTAAAAGGTCATTGCAGTTATTAGGAAAAGATTTGTTTGCCTATTATTTCCTGAACTGCAGTATGTCGTAGACAATGACTGCGGTCATTTGGAATTTCATGAAAAAATTCACAACATCGCTTCCTTATTTGAGAATTCAGAATCAGGATCACGATATATTGGTTAAAACAAACACTTTTCAGTTTATGCCCCTTTAGAAAAGAGCTAACTTTCTTTCATTATTGTCTTTTCTCCCTAATATTATTTTAAAATGCATCGAACAAAATTCCAATGAACTCTGATGAAATGTTTTGTAAGAGGCGTTTTAAAACTTTTTACTTGGAAGAACACAAAATAGTGTTAAATTTGAGATTATGAATCAGTTTTCAGAAATGAGCACTCACAGAAATGTACCTTCACAGGAATAGGCCAACAGGATACTGCATACTATCATCAGCAGAAAGTTCACATTTTTGGATTGGTAACTGTGCTTGGCAGCCCTCTACACTGCCAAGTCTTCTTTACTGGATCTATATGATAAGAGATATTTCAAAGACAGACAAATTACCATAATTGTTGGAAAACGGAATCCATTATTGTGGATCCCCAGAAAAGGAAGAAAAACTAGTTAAGGTATCTCAATTTAGTTTTATGTTGGATTTTGGATGTCAAGAGAAGATTTTATATATGTATAATATATATAATTTGCCAACCCAAAAAAGCAATCTGCTAGAGGCACCAGGTCATCAGGAGCAATGAAAATAATTTATAAATGAAAAGTCATCACAGAATATTAGGCTTAATAATAAAAATGACCATGAGTTGCATGTATGAGTGTGGGTTTAAATTCAGTTATATATCTAAATGGGGCAGAAAATTTCACTTCGGGACTTGTACCAAATCAAAATCACCTGAGTACCAAAATCCTTTCAACTTGTGGTACTTCAGCTCCAGATCTGGATTGCAGCTTTACAGCCAGAGCTCCTCATTTGACTTAAGTCTTGATTTCCTTAGCTTTTGTGGATTTAAATTAACTGGCATACTTCCCATTCTTTCATCAAATCAAATGTATTAATGTGTTTCTTTACCTGCTAATCTGACTAGGACTAAGCAAGTGAACAAGAAACACTTCTAAAAGGGTTGCTCTAGATTTAATTGTTAATTTCATCATGATTTTGCTCATTTTGTCTTCACCTTGCCCAGCAGGCCTCAGTCATAGCATATAGTACTTGTTATACAAAGATCCTGCAAGTGATTTATGGAACTCAGAGTGTATTTTATTTAAGGGGAAATCACAGCAGGGACAGATTTCATGCCTGTATGTGGCCCTCTCTGAGCTCGCCTACTTGCTGCCTCACAATAAATGGCACATGTGCAACTCCAATAATTTCTGCGCTTTTACGAAGTATTTGTAGTATTTATGTGCAGACGAATGAGACCCCTGGGTATGTTTTGGACTTCATGTTTGCAAATTTGCAAAATTTCATCTCAGGTGACTGTCATAAAAACCACAACGAAATACATATTGCAAATTGTCTTAATGAAACATGCAAGAATGAGCAAAGAAAAAAGCTGCTAAGAAAAACTGATGCATTAGAAATCACAACTGCAAATCGTTAGCGTTTTTAACCAGACATTTTCCTGTGCAGCAGAGCTGAAAATGGACGTTAACATTCAGAAACATACCAAAAGCTAGTAGACTTGAACTCCTGCCACACCAGGGTTATTAAAGTTTAGTATGGAGGGAAAGTACTGAGAAGGACTGAAATTACACGGCTGTGCGTGGCCAGAGACTTTTCCCGTGCTGAGCAGGATTAGCACTCGTCCCTTTCAATCAGTAGGACTAATTGACCGAGTAAAGTGATCCCCAGGATGGATACCGATATCTGCAGATGAGAAAGAGCGAAACACAGGGAGATTAGAGGCCCTGGGGTCTGTGGAAAGACGCTGATAGCTGTTGCGTCTTTAAGCAATCCATCTTTCCAGAGAAGTCCTGAAGGACACAAAGAAGGTGAACTTGGCTGCCTCTTGATCTGGAGTGAGAACATTCAGCACCATCTCTGCTCAAAGTATTGTTGAAATTGAAGGTCTAACTGGTTCTGAATGAGGAATATAACTAGTGAGGCAGGAAAGGAATATGTGCTGAATGAGGGATGTACCTAGCCAGGTAGGAATGGGAGAAAGGCCCCTTTGGCTGCATATGCAGTGCTGTGCAGGAATAGGAGGTTGGGCTATACAGCTCAGCTTTGCCCAGCTTGGAGGCCATCCCTGCTGCTGCTGCGCTGGCATCATGAAGACAGCATCAAGCAGGGAAGTGAGCCTACAGTTCCTCCTGCAAAAGCCAGGCACTGCCCACTGTAGGGACACTGTGTGCCTCAGGGGTCAGTACTGGGGCTGGTGCTGTTCAATATCTTTGTCGGCGACATGGACAGTGGGACTGAGTGCACCCTCAACAAGTTAGCCGATGACACCAAGCTCTGTGGTGTGGTTGACACGCTTGAGGGAAGGGATGCCATCCAGAGGGACCTTGACAGGCTGGAGAGGTGGGTCTGTGTGAACCGCATGAAGGTCAACAAGGCCAAGTGCAAGGTCCTGCATGTGGGTCGGGGCAATCCCAAACACAAGTACAGGCTGGGCAGAGAGTGGCTCCGGAGCAGCCCTGAGGAGAAGGACTTGGGGGTACGGGTGGATGAGAAGCTCAACGTGAGCCAGCAATATGCGCTTGCAGCCAGAAAGTCAACCATATCCTGGGCTGCATCAAGAGAAGTATGGCCAGCAGGTCGAGGAAGGGGATTCTGCCCCTTTACTCCGCTCTCGTGAGACCCCACCTGGATTCCTGTGTCCAGCTCTGGAATCCCCAACATAAGAAGGACATGGATGTGTTGGAGTGGGTCTAGAGAAGGGCCAGGAAGGTGAAGGGCTGGAGCACCTCTCCTACGAGGACAGGCTAAGAGAGCTGGGGCTGTTCGGCCTGGAGAAGAGAACGCTCCGGGGTGACCTTACAGCAGCCTTTCAATACCTGAAGGGGGCCTGCAGGAAGGATGGAGAGGGACTTTTCACAAGGGTGTGTAGTGATAGGACAAGGGGAAATGGCTGTAAACTAAAAGAGGGCAGATTTGGATTAGGTATTAGGAAGAAATTCTTCACCATGAGGGTGGTGAGACACTGGAGCAGGTTGCCCGGAGAAGCTGTGGCCCCCCTCTTCCTGGCAGTGTTCAAGGCCAGGCTGGATGGAGCTCTGAGCAACCTGGTCCCATGGAAGATGTCCCTGCCATGAGCAGGTGTTGGAACCAGATGATCTTTAAGGTCCCTTCCAACCCTTACCATTCTATGATTCTATGACTCTATGACAGATAAGGTTTGTGGTGGCAGCCAGCTGTGAGCACTCTCATGCAACTCATAGTGATGGCCATGGATGACCCAATATGGGCCCAAAAGATTCCTCAACATCAGCAGGAGCAAAATAAAATTAGCCTGGTGAGTCAGTCACACCAGGCATAAGAAATGCCAATCTTTACTCAGTTACACTACTACGAAAGAGTAACATTTCTGAATTTACACCAGTTCAAGTGAAGGAAGAAGCTGTCCTAAGGTAACAGAAGCAGATGATAACGTGAAAAGTGGAACAACTCTGAAATGTACCAACCACCCCAATGTTTACACCATAGTAACTGAAATGATGGCTGCCAGTTGTCATAAAGCTTCATCAAAAGGCAGAAGAAATGACAATGCCATGTTCTTGTCATCATTTCAGCACTGTGGTGCATGAGTTCTGGGAAAGCTCTGCAAAACCTGTACCTGTTTTATTCACTTACTGCACAGGAGTGCCTTGGTGCCCACTAAGAATGCTGTAAGAAAAGGAATACCAACCAGAATAGAAACTGAGCTGGGCTTGACAGCTGCGAGGAAAATGCAGTGTTGGCAAGATTGATAAGGTGCTTTCTGGAAGCAGATTTTTTGAATATTTGTCCAGGAATTCGTGATACCCAAGGGAGTGAACAAATAATATGAGAGAATGTAAAGGAGCAATACTCTTACTTCTTTAGTGCTTCTCAGTGTGTTGTGCATTCTCTCTGGTCTTTGATGGTAAAAACTGGAGGATAGCCCACTTCTAGAGTGCTACTGGGACTTCATATAAAAGAGAAACCCCTCATATGCTATAGATGTAAACAAAATATATGTTATAGGATATGAATTGTTGTGCAAATCGTTCTGTTCATTTCAGTTAAATTCATCCTGCAACTATAAACTGAATCATATCCTGCAAGGGGGGAAAGTTAGCAGGGTGGGGAATGGATTTCTGCTGGAGTAAATTTGTGCAGTGATTTCTGTGAAGTGGGACTAGGATCTCAGGAGAATGCAGATTTCTGTCTTTAAAAGCACATGTGTAGGCAGGGAAAATCTGATTTAAATGCAGTATTGCATGTAAACTCTGTGTGGGTAGACTAGCTTTCAGAAATCTCATTTGCATTCATGTAAGGAATATTTTGAGTTATTAATAAAATTGCTGTTTTTCCATAAACTGCTTATCTTGGACATCTCTGTTTTCCTCCTCATTCCCAGAAGCGTGTCTGGAAATAAGCTGTAGAACTGGAAGTACTGATTCCTTGATGCTCTAGGGTCATAGTTCTCACAGGATGGACACTAAGATCCTAAAACTTTTGTTCCTGGTGGTAAATAGGAACACACTTGTAAGCATGCACGGTTTGGTTGTGGCCAGTAGGAGCATGGCGTGGTGGCAGAAAGTAAGGTTGGGAAGACTGCTCACCCACTCCAAGCAGCAAGGAGAGAGTCTGAGACACACACAGTCGCAGTAGCTGTCACGTAGTTTCACAAATGTATATCCCATAAGATTAGTTTCCTACTACTGTTAAGGGCAGATGTTTCTGGGGCCTCATTCCTTCCTGTCGTCATCTTCCCGGCCCGCATGCAAGTGCCAGAAGCACCCTGTCTGGATGGCAATGATTTCCAAGAATGCTGTTAGAGCACACTAGCTCATTAGTGCCAAGGATTCACAGATATTTTGTTTTCAGGCTGTCCCCACACTGCAATGCTGAGAAGCAGTCTGTAGATTTTGTATCATTTCCAATTTATTTCTATCAAGAGCCATGCATGTCCATATTTAACATAGAGTTCGTGCCAGTGATGTATTAGGCAGAGGAAGAAATGGTAAAGCACGCTTCCCTCAGATGGTAAATGTCAACATTTTCAATGTGATCATTATTTGTCTCATACATACCAAATCCATCAAGTTCACAAAACTGCTTCTATATTTTATAGAGTCTCAGAGTATAAATCTCTTAAAAATATGGGATTTTAAAAGGTCTGCAGAGAGCTGAGACCAAAGGTCTCTCAGTTAATTTCCATGCTTTTTTTTCTTCTAAATGGCTTAGCTATTTCTGAGCTTCACAGACAAATTTTAAGATCTATTTAAACTGGACTGAGTGCGAAGAGCTGATCTTGAGAAGTTCTAGATGCATCAGCACAAGGGTTTAAACTGGTGTGGGAAACAGATCTGGACAATCAAACCAAAATTCCTCCACAATGCAGGAAGTTCACAAATGTACCCGCTTCTTATCAGAATCTGTTCAGAATTTAATTGGCATTATTATTACTGTAATATTTCACAGAAGCTAAAATACTAGAATAATAGAAGCATCAGATAAAACCAAATTTTTAAATTGGTTTTAAGTTCTTTGATCTTTTATATTTGTAAACTAACATAGATGAGTGCTGTTCCCCTCTTTGCTTTATTTGTGCATCTAGATTTATCTCGCAGTAAAGTAAGGTAAGTGTGTCTCTGTTTTTAGCTGATTAGTGATTTTTCCTGTAAAAAGATTCAATCTGTCCTTACCAATTCTTAGCAACATCTTGAAATGAGGTTCTGCTAATTAATCAAAAACTTCTTGTGAGCTCAGACAAACCAGCCCCAAATGACCTCGAAAGTATATGAAAGCACAGAAGTACAAATAAGAATTTCTTGGCCAAAGAAAACAACTTTATTCTTTTAATAGGCACAGAGGAAAAGACTGCTTAGTGCAAAGAACTCCATACAGCTGAGCTCTTTTACAGTTTTAGATAGAGCAAATGAGGCCATGAAAAAGGAGCATTTTTAAAAGCATCCAGGCCCTCACAGAAGTCAGTGGTAAAATCTCTTTTTACTTCAAAAAAGTAGAAGATCTACCAGAGCAGGGCAGATCTGAAAGTCCCATTTTAATTGTGCTGTTGCCATTGCAAATGTTTTTCACGCCAGGAGGATACTCTATGGGAATTTACAAAGACAGGCTATAGCCTGAAGTTTAGTATCAGCATCCCTCATGCCATTACAATGGAAAGAATGGCTCGCTTTTCCACTCACCTCATATTATTTCTTGCAAAAGAAGTAAACCACCTTCATCAAAACAAAATCACCCCTGTTTTCTGGGTAAGAATAAAGCAAAACACCAGCAAAATTCTGCTTGAACTTAGGGGAATGGCTGTGCTGGGCAAAGCACTGGGGTGGAGCTCAAGCAAGTTTCTGCTCTCAGCTGCTCCATTAGGGCCTGTGAATATTAGCCTGTATGGAAGCATGTTTACAAGATGAAAGATAACATTCAAGATTTTAAAAAATTATTCTGTGTTGTTAACTGTTGGTTTTACCGTAAGCAGACTGGAGGATGCAGTCAAGTGCCTCCAAAAATTCAGAGATTTGGCTAAAATGGTCTCAAAACATAATAAAAACCACTTAGGGAACTGTTATCGTCTTGTCATCAAAACTTCCAGGTAAGGAAGAGCAGTATACAATAGAGTTCAACTTTATTTCCTTTGTGCTCTGTCAATGGCCTAATCCAAGGACATTTCTACGGCTGTCCTGATGCAGCAACCCACTCTTGATATATCCTTAGGTTAATTCAGGGAATGCCCAGCAGTTCATCTCATTTAGTCCTTTAAAGACACACTGTATAGCCACTCAGGAGCGTTCTCTTGCACCCAAGTGCCTTTACAGAGCCAGATTAACCCTTTATGCCTAGCAAATAACTTTTTGCTTACAGTTTCCACGGCCTTTGGTGGGTCAGTGTGAAGCAGCTTGGCACTATTTGAGAGAAAGAGCAAAAGTGCCTCATACCATGCATTTGCTTTGATTTGGGGTTCAGCCCTCCCATCAGCCAGAATGGAGCAAAGTGATGATTCATAAAATTTGCACACTGTGCGAGCAGGAGGAAGGTCCTAAGGGATTAACTGTGTCCTACTGACCAAGGTGGGTTGGCATCCAGAAGAGCTGTTTTGCACTGATGTCTGGTCTACTGTCTCTTCACAAATAATAAAAATCAAGCTACTCGTTGACATCTTCAGCTTTGGAAGAGGTTTTGCCTTGGACTGTGTGGGTGCGACGTTGCAAGCGAGAGTACAAGCTTCGCGTTGCACAGGTCCTCACTGCATGACGAGAAGAGCGAGGGCATCCCGGCCAGGCTCTCAGACAGGGTCAACATTCCCTTTCCGATACGCCAGATCCGGCAGTGCCTACCTGTGGAATAAATGGGCAAGGTCAGGAAAGAAACTGTATTTACCTGTCCCAGATATCACACACCCGTCGTGACATTTAATATAAGACTGTCTATCCCCTTTTAATTTCCCGTCAGTATTTTCTTGAGACAGCACACGTATTCCTTACTCAGAGCTATCTATGGCCAAGACTGAACTTTTAACTTTCAAACCACTGAAAGTCATTCCAGTACAAAAACAACTTTTGAAGAAATGCATTCACTTTACAATAACATTTTTTTGTGCTTAAAAAAAGAAGTGAGACACTTTCTTTCAAACTTGAAAAAGATGCTTTTGCTGACTGAGAATATACCATAAATATTTAATTTGTGGAGGTTGTTTTACTTTTTCTTTTTCTCTGTGCTTTTGAAGATGGAGTCACTGGAGACTCCAAATGTACAGAACGAACTGTTCCGTAGATCCGTGTTCCCTGTAGTTTCTTCCAGCGTTACTGTATCAACATCTAAAACCAACAAACATGACTTTGTAAAGGATAGGTATTGTTGTTTAAAGTAGATTTCTGAACATTTTTTTAAAGTCTCCTTTTAACATAGAATTTGGCTGACTAAGTTCTAAAGTACTGCCTGTTTAAAAATTATTTACTGTTGTGCAAACATTCATGAGGTTTCCTCAGCCTTAAATTGGAATATTTATCCCCAGAGGATCCAGGACCCTAAATTTAAGGATAAACTAAGGCTGTTTGTTACCCTGAGGAATCTGCTGCACAGATATGGCAGCAACTGTGCACTAAAATGTGAGGAGTGTCACAAGTTCATTTGTATGCCAGACTTTGTCTGGAACTGCAACACAGCAGCAAGCTGTTGCATGTCTGCGCAGCGTATTGTTACAGTCAGGGTAAGGTAGTACTACACTCACAATGAAAGTGTAGCTAGCAAAATACTTTAAATTTAGCAAAATACTTTAAATTTAGCTATAAAATGACACAAACATTCATAAAGTAATTATTTGAATGATTATTAAAATAATTAATTAAATATTAAATAGTTATTTGAATAACACTGACTTTTAATGTGTTAGGCCAGGCTCTTCAGCTTCAGTGTTCCTACTCATAAAGTGCTTCTAAGATTCCATATCAGCAGTGGCATGTTTCTGTCATTGCCAACTCCCCAACAGTTAAAAACCTTTTGCCACAATTTTTAGCTCTCTTTTCTTTTTCACTTCTGATGAGGATTAACGTCTGCAGTCACAACTCTGATAGTTTGAAGACATTTGATCCTACAGTATTTATCCATAATTGGCTTTGTTTACCCAAGGGAAAATTAAGTGCCGTGCCTCAGAACAGTGAGATCCGTAATACACCGATGCCTTCAGTGGTCTCTGGCAGGTGTTCGTCTTCGGGAAAATAATGAAAAGCTGCGTCACTAACTTCGGAAGACAGTTTTGAAAGCTACCTGCTTTTGCAGGTGCACACATAATTATTTGTCATGAAAACTACACAAAGGTAAGGACATTTCTGACGAAATGAAGATTCAATGTATTTTAGTTAACATAAAGTCCTTTTCAATATGGAAAATGCATCATTCGTTCTCCTTGTTGTCATCCTCCTTGGGTAACCCAGTGAGACACGCCTAGGGATATGCAGTTTGCTTGGTTTACAGAATGCACTTTTTGGAAGAGAACCACAGAGAATTTCTTGCTTCTCAGATTTAGAAAACACAGATTTCTTTAGCCAGGAGTAGGACATATGTACCCTGACACCCAGCTTCTCTGTAGCACTGTGCATACTTGCCTTAAGAATTGCTAGGAAAGAAGAATGCCCTATTTAGTTAGGGGTATGTTTTAAAAACATACACAATAAATTTCTGACATACCTTTAAACCTTATTAATATACAAGGGCATGTCTAACATATAATAATGTTGTAAGGAATATTTCCTTCCTGTGATACTTTGTCTGCAATAGCAAAGCGTTTCACGTCATTGCTGTTTAATCTGAATGTAAAACTGAAGAGATACTAGATAGAAAACCTGACACCCCTCAGTACCGTATCTAACACAGAGCTCTGCCACTGGAGTAAACTAAAAGCCTCATTTTTCTAAGTTCTGGTAGACAGTGGGCTCCCATTGAGCTAATCTAAGCTCCTTGACACTTCTCAGGTTAAAGTCCAAGAGAATCTAAATCCAAGTCACCCTAGGGATGTTTGGCAGTGTCTGTGGCAAAATCCTTAGGTTGATTCACGGGATAACACAGAACATCAACCCCACAAAGCTGTTCTCATATACTTGGTTAGGTGGCAACATGATATATTAATGCCTTGAATCATTACAGCAGAAGAGCAGAATAAGCATAAAGGACACATTAAAATCTAAAGCCTTGACCTACTCACATTTAACGTAGGAGAGGTGTTCTGGGGTATTGAGTTATGTGATCAAAATCCTATTAAAAAGATTGAGGTGATTTACACAGCACTGAGCAAAAGATCCCTAGAAATGCTAGTATGGAATATTTGCTTCCAAAAAAGCAGGGAAGGGTAGAGCACCAAAGCTGTCGCTCTTACACTTAATAGGTCAAGTGTTACATGAACAGTCCCTGTGAATTTGAAACAGGACTTGAGCAAAAGAATCCTGTTAATGGAGGAAGAGATCTGTTTGAGGGTTTTTGCTGATATTTTAAGATTATGTAGCTGCTTCTGGGAAAGCCTAAGAGTAAAATTACAGACCAAGAAACTCCATGAGAGAATGAGATCAGAACCTGACAAGTAGCTTTCAGCAAAAACATATCAGGAATGGAAAGTCCGTCTTTTAAGAATGATATATATAGAAGACTTGAGGCAAGGACAGAAAAAAATCTCATTTTTTAAGGATAAAATATAACCTGAGTATTACAGTCCAGATCTGTAGCTGAAGTAAACTGAGATATCTTCCCTGGAATCAGTAGAACTATGATAGCTGAAAGATAACAACTTGGTATGGACAAAAATGGCTGCAGCAAGAAAACCAGGATGGCAAAAAGCCTGGTTGTTTGTATACATACTTAAAGTTCTCATTGTATTGGTAATTGTCTCTCAGTGTGGGCCCATTAGTAGGAATCAACAGCTACTTTTAAGAAAATCCAGCTTCGCTCCCAAATACACAGCTCAGACTAGGCTTAGTTAACCAAGCAGACACTTGAAGGCATTTCTTCTGCACAAAGTTTTGCAATTGCTTTCACATATGGCAAATACAATTATGCATCTCACCGGTGGGGTGGATTATAAATGTGATCCATGAACAATGACTTGTATTTCAATAGATAGCAGCTGCATTTCTGTAAGGAATGTTACAGGAACTTGTGATCAAAGCCAAAGAGAAAAATGGCCAGTCAGGTAAAAGGGAAAATGTAAGTTCCCTATCCTGAGAAAAGAAAGAGCTGGCCTTAAATTAGCTGCTCAGCTTGCTGTACCCAGCCCTATTCAAATAAGCAGGAATGATTGATTTAAGAGAGTATGCAAAACGTCCCTCTCTCAGTAAGGGTACAGTTACTACTGAAACATGTGTGTCTTGTTTCAAACAATCTCCATGAAAGAAGGGCACAAAATGCTCATTTGGGCTAAAATTATTTCACAGATTATGGAATTTACTGTGTCTTATTTATAAAAGTGGCTACCATCACAGATGTGAACTGTACAAACGGACAGAACTGATTGATTACTCCGTAGATAAACTCATTTCACACATAATCAAGAAAAATTAACATATGAAATATGGGAATAAGTACAGAATCAATTCAGTTTCAAGCATAATAATGAAGTTGTTCTAGACATTTAAGAAGTGCAATTAAAAGGATGTCCCAAGTAAAAAGGAAAATGGTTTGATCTGAACACATTAGTTTATTCTTAGCGTTTTGTTTTCCTTCTACTATCAGACCGATCATCCTCCATTACCCAAATACTGTCGCTGCCCCACTAAATATCAGCCCTGGCAAATGAAGTTCAAGACAGTATGTGAGCAAAGCAAGAGAACATAAAGTCCTTTTCAATATGGTCTCTGTCTTTACAATAGCATCTGAAGAATAATATAGTTGTCTGTGGCATAAATGCTGGCAGCGTGAGCCTGTCGGACTTGCATAGAGTAACGTTGGGTCTGGAGCATGATCTAAGATTTAACCCGTGTTAAGAAAAAGGTACGGTTTTTTTAAACATTTTGTCCAAAATGCAGCGTTAAAATCCTGACTCCATTGAATTCAAGGGGAGTTTAGCCATCAACTGTCAACTTCTGCAGGTTTAAGATATTCCACAGCAGCCCCATATAAGACTTTACTGACTAATGCGTATTTACATGGCAGTAGTGTCAAGATGTTGCAGCAGAGATCATAACCTCTGTGTGCTCTACCTTCTGTTCAAACCCATAGTGAGAGACCCTCCCAGCTTTGGAGATCTATCGTCTCCATCTATGATCATCTGCCCAAGCAGAGCAGACTGAGGTCAGACCAATAACAGTCAGGAGAGTGATTTGCTGAAAGTCATGCAAGACAGCCAAGCATCCACTATCCCCTTTTGCTACCATGGATATTTTGTTGTTTTTCCCTGCTTTTGAGTTTGCCCACAAAATGTACTCTTTAGGTTATGCCCAGAAGAAATAGATATTATCTGTCAAAGACCTAATAAATAGTGGTAAGACTTAGAATTTTTCTCCTGTAATTTATTTTCTCTGTGATGTTCTAGGGAACGAGTTTCGTCTGCAGTTGTGGGATGGAAAGAGAAAACAAAACAAAACAACCATCCCCCAAATTTACTACTTCGCAAAGGCTCCCTCATGCTGCACTGCTAGTTAAATTCACCTAGCTTAGTTTGCCTCCTAGACAAGATTGATATTTTCTGTTTGAAAATTCTATGAGCAATGAATGTAATTTCCTTTCTTGGTAAGTGATATTTATAAAAGTGTTGTTTGCCTGGGCTCCCGGGTGCTGGAACTCTCTTGCCCATAGGGAGACTCCATGGCGGGTGTCTCTGAGCACACGTCTGGAGGGTGGGACTCTCACCAAATTGAGGAGAGCAGGAGGGTCTCTTGCTGTCCTGTTTCCAAGTTCCGTCCAGCCTCTTCAACAACTGCATCATGCCCTCCACCAGAAAATAAATTCAAATGCTTTATTGCATCAAAAAAAAAAAAAAATGAATCCTTTCCCAGAACCAACATCAAAAGTACTTTTTTCCCCAGCTCAGTTTTATCCCCACTTTTTCCCCTTGTCGTTCTCTGAGAGGTATCTGTGGAATTTAGCCAGGAGAGAGGAACTCTTTCCCATTATCTCCAAATGTATTATGGGATAAGAGTCACTCAACAACCAGCCTTACTCAATACCAAGCAAGCCCCTCTCTGCTGGACTGTAACAGACCACGTCACCACTTCAGCTGTTCAGCCAGATTGTGGCCTGGGTCTCAGGGAGGCCAACTGCTGCACCTCGCACCTTGCTCTGGCTGCAGCCTGCGAGCTGCATGGCCTTGGGTTCCTGACAGGCACATTAACATTTGGTTTGCCCAAGATTTCATTCTCCTCCCCCACCAGCCATTAGCTGCCTGTGCATCATTTTTCAAACCCAGAGATCTTGTTTGCATGTGCCTCGGAACAGCTTTAGAAATCTAACCTCACCTTGTCCTGCAGAGGGAAAAATGGGCGAGCATGAGAAAAAAAATCTCACAACTGTGACATGTTTCTGCTAGTCTGCCAAATGTGTGCAGAGGAACCCAGCAGCTCCCGGACAGTGAAGTGAGTAGCGTGGGATAATACTGGCAGTGTAGAGTTAAGTCCTGGGGTTTCTTTGAAGCATAATCGAGACCTGTGGTTGCTGAGTTAGGTCAGATGAGTAGTCTCCTAAGCTCTACCTCTCTGTCATATTGAATACATCATTAATGTTCCTAGCAAGGTCACTGTTTTCAACATATGAGTTAAAAGCTCAGCTAAAAAAGACAGTTGTTACTAAAAACCTAACATGGTAGGTGACCTGGTATAAGTGTTACTGAAGGCTAAAGAGCTAATCAGAAAATGTAAAAACACGTCAAGACCTTGGCTTATGTGGAAGAAGGAGACTCACAGAGATGAAGGAGACTGAGGGCTGCTCAGTATTCACAGGAGTAAGACAAGCCCAAGGACAAAATATTGACAACAAGAGCACAACTAACACTCAATTGTGCAACCCCATGGGCTGTTTCTGCACATTTTTCTGTGCAGGGTCTTCGGCTCAAAGTGTTTGGGGAGATCACCTGAAAATTGTGAAGTTTTAGCAGTTTATCTGGTGCTAAATCCAGACCAAAGTAAGAGCTCACTCACTGTCTCTGTTGCTGTGAAAATAAAGACTTTTTTTTTGAGGATGATGGAAGGAAGAATACCTTAATTGTCTGTCTATCTGGAGTACTGTAAGCAGAGATCTGACCAATTCCCCGTCATGAGCAAGTTGGTGTTCTCTGGAGAAAATGATGGCAGAAATGTTCAGGTGGGAAAAAGTGTCACACCATCCTGCAAAAGTTTTTGCTGTAGTGTTGGCACGCTCTTTGCTGGACTGTTCTGAAAGATTAACTATGTTTTATGTTTGTCTTACAGGCAAAAAACCCCTTGCCTCAAGCTGTTCCCGTGTGTGGTCTGAAGCTGGTTATCACAAAGTCAATTAGTCACACCTTCACACACCTCCTCTTTAAGTCTGTGGGGTATGGAGAGAGTTATTTTTATACAAAACAACCGTATCTTCCTGTACCTGTAATAAACACAAACCATGTCCCATATTTTCGTCACAGGCATAGGCAAACCACCGTTCCCTGCAGCTCTATACAAATCCTAGACTGTGTATTCTGGAAACTTTGTCATTTACCGGTTTTTGCGAAACCAAGATCTGTATCCATTCAAGTTTCTACATATCTTATTTTCTCCATTTTCAGCTGATCCCCTTTCTCAAAAAGTAAAATCATTGTCAAATATGTGGTGAGCAATGCCCATGAAGTTTGGCTCTTCTTCAGGGGGAAGTGTTTTTGAGGTGAGGGCCTGCGAGAACTGTCTGAGGGAAATACTGGAAGTGAAAGATTCACAGAATCCCAGAAAATATTTTCAAGGAAACTTTAGCTCTGGGCTGCAGACATTCTCGAGGGTCTCTTACAAATGACTAAGGCAGTGTTGCCTGCACTGCATTTGTAGAGCACTTTCAGCTTCAGTCTCTGTCTCAAACACAAGGTGAAAAGTCCTGTGATGTTTGCTACTACCCACATCTAATTTGAACCATTTAGCGAGGCCTCCAGTTCATTGTTTTAAAATCATACATCTTAAATCTGCACAGCTGTTCACCTCTGATTGCCAGCTAGATAACAGCTATAAAATGCAAACCATAAGACAAATATTTCTGCAGATTTCCTAGGTTATAGCCATCCAAAAATATTCCCTCTGCTGCCCAATATGCAAACACCCTTTCTACTGTTAGGTTTTACGACTGACGAGGATGGAAGTTGTAAAGAATGTGATACCATTGTGCAGTACCATAAACTGCTATTCACTAGATTCCCCAATTTCTCTGGGGAAATCTAGCGCAAAAAAGCAATTTATGTGGAAAAAACCTAATTTATCAGAAATACCTTTCTTCTCGAACACAGTCAAATACATTACCATAAATATGTTTTACAAATATGCTGCTCTGAGTACAGACCACCCCTATTACTGCTCGTGGATTGAAACCTGGGGTTTGCCTAACAGTACTGCTTCTCCAGTTCTAACAGTTCTGTATTAATATGGTGTGAAAAACCTATATATAGAATGCTTTTGTTAAAATCAGATTATACTAATTCTATATGAAGTGCTTTAATGAAAAATGTTTAATGACTGAAATACTATAAGACCGCAGTTAGAGTGCAGGTGCAAAAATGATATTCTACACTCCCTGGAGAGCAAACTTGTACATACTGTGAAATATCAATTAAAGTTTATAGTTGCCTGGACTGGTTAAATGTCTTTTTCATGGGAAATTTTCATCTTCTCTTATGAAGCAATCACTAGGGTTAAAATGTGTACCGAATTATGTGGGCATTTTGAGTTATTAAGGAATAGATTTGCTTTACAAGCAAGCTGTAAGCATTCTTTGCAGTTTTTATGAGGTCATCTACATGACTTTTAAATGGCGCTCTTGGCCAACCTCGATTCTCAGATCAGTTCATTAATTCACACAGCTGTCTTTAAAATCTACAAGAATAATATATACTGGGGTCTGGAAGAAAGAGGTGGATTTCAAGGCTGTATTTCAATCAAGGGGCCTGTTGACATCATAAACTGCGAGAGGACAGCCTGAGCTGTTTCGTGAACAGCACCAAGCTCGTGACTGAAATACAGCCTGCTTAACCGGTTTCTTTTAGAATATATGGAGAAAGGATGCAGAATTTCACTTTCAAATAAGAACACCTTCCAGAAAGTGCTATCTGGGACAATGCAACATTCCATGTTGGCAGAGGTCGTCCCAATAAAATCTTATATTCTATGGTAGTCAGCCTGCTCACATGCTTCTGAATCTCAATGGAGAAGATCTGGATTTAATGTCTAACCCTGCTATACTTCCTGGATGCTTTTGGACAGGTGTCTGATCTCCCTGTGCTTCTGTTCCACGTTTTGGTTTTTTTGAATAGTACACCTTTTTTTTACCTTTCTTACCTAACTTTTTTCTCTTGTTAACTTAAAAAGATTTTGTGCCAGGGTCTGTCTGCCAGCAGGTGTCTAAATCATGCTTAATGCAACTTACTGAGACCTCAAGATCCTCCTGCAGAGCAAATAAAACCTTAAATATACTGATACAGAAAAAAAATGTTAGGGGGGTGTTTAAGAGAGTGTAGCTTGGGCTGGCAATTTTGGATCAAAACTTTCTAACAAGACCATGCTCTCCCTATTTTTAATATGCCCCTCCACATCTTGGTAAAATGCAAAAGTCGAAATCTAAGAAATATTTGCAACTAGGCAGGTGCGTAGTAGAAAGCGGACAATCCTCAGAGAGCTTCACTGAGAAGAGACAATGAGCATCCACTACCAGATTTTCCTTCTTCACCTTAACTGGAAGTAGAAAGTGGCACAAACAGTAAGTACAGAGCTAACAGTTGCAATAGGCTTATACTTGTTTGGTTTTTTTTTAAGGCATTTAAATGAAGTCAAATAAAGTTGATTGGAGGCATATTTGAGCTGAACCTCTCGCAGCCGATTCATGGATAATATTTTAGAATTCACTACATTCTGTTTTCTGAATGTACTTGAAGTGAAAATAGTTGTCCTGCAGTGCTGGTACCAGGCTTCATCTCTTTCTTTGACTTTTGGTTCACTCCAAGTTGAGAGCTGTTAGAAGCTAGAGCCATTTTGTAACCCACATAGGCAAGGCTCAGAAAACCTGCTGTAAGCTCTGCTCTAGCTGCCAGCCCCAGCAGGCAGCTCAAATCCAGAAGCTGCCCACTGTCGGTGTGCTGCAGTATCGGTGAGATCTCTGAAGGACTACCGTAAGAAACAGAGTCAAATCAGTGCCAACAGGACCTTGCACAGATGCTGGCACATCCATTTGCCAAGTAAATATTTGGATTTCATTCCTTGGGGTTTCTCTCTTTAAAGCCTTTCAAAGAAGCATTTCAGTAAGAACTACAGTTTTTGCTATAGCAGGTCTTCCTACAGTCGTAATTTAATATGAAAACATAAACATCGACCATATTTGCTTAAAACTACAGTATCTGGAGCATAGAAAGGATTTAATCACATTACACCTTCATTATCTACTGTTGTTTAGAGAAGTCTTTTAATGAAACTCCAGATCATCAGACAGGCCTGGTGGAATATAATCTGGAATATCTCAGATCAGATGGAGTATTGAACTATACAGAGAAACCCAAATCCCACCCAGACTCCCTCAATACTTGAGTCAGGGACAGTCAAGAACATCTTAAGGAGTCTCATTTATTGAATGGGGCACAAAAGAGTCAATCTCCTGACTGCAGAGCAAGAAACTCAGGGCAAAATAAAAGGAAAGGAAAAGGTAGGGAAGCTAAGATAAGACAAAGAGAAGAAAGAGCCCTTGAAAATTATATATGGAAATTCTCTCTGAACTCCTAGACCAATCTATTTATCTGATTTCTGTGGTAGGAACTGGAAAAAACACTGGCAGTGACATGATTATCCCCCATTATATCTCTAAGTGCCTGGCACACAGATGATTTACCTTCTATTTTGTCTCTGCCGGGCAGAAGGAAGAGATGACAGACACTGCGCTCACTCCGATTTTCCTCCGTAGCAGACCCAGGAGCAGTGTTTCCCAGGGCGGTGTGCCACAGCTCAGCATTGGGATTACTGATAATTACCTGCCATCCTACTAAGCCTGACCCGGGACAAAACACAGAGGTTGGAGATCAAGGCAGCTCAGTCTGTGGTGGGAATCCAGCTTTCCCTGCCACACGGTGAGAATCATAATGAAGGTTACGGTTAGCAAGCTCCTGGTGCATCACGAAGGTGCAATGAGAGTATCTGACAGAGGCACTGCCAACCAAGCAGCCGGTATGAGGTGCTGGAAAACAAATTGTGGAAACTGGTTACTGATCAGACTTGCAGACTTTGGGGAAAGAAACAGAATTAACAGGGTCCTTCATTTAGAACATGATGCAGTTAAATACAAATAAAAGAGGAACGTGAGGGATGCTGAACAAAGAGGAGTGGAGTTCCTATCCTAAGCCTCCAGCATTTAACCATGTTAACTAGCCTGAAGAGAAATGCTGTATGAAGATAGCTGGGACTCTGTTACCACATCCTGTAAGGAAGTCGCTGTGCACATTAAAATCCATAGAGAGCCCATAAATGACATTGTAATAGTGGAAATCACCGAAGATCAGATACAGCCTGCTTTTTAACATACAGCAAGAGGGAATAGTGTAAGCCATCGACACTGACTAAAGAGAGACCTGAAACACAATGCAGGATAGGTGCTTTGAAGAATGCTGAAAGTGCTCTACCTCTGGTTTTGCCAGAGCTTGCAGCACCTCCATGGCTGGTAAGAGAAGAGCGTTGAGCTCCAGCTGGCTACACCACTGCAGGATCTCAGGAAAGGTGTGAGGTGACGGTTTGCTGCAGCTGGCACTCTTCCCACCTGCTGCTTATGCAATACCTAGCAAAGTCCAGAGCTTCTTAATTTGAATACCATCTACCTGTTGAGATTACGTTATTTGAAGAATCTTGCTAAGGGCTGTCACTTGTTTTTTGGTCTGTTTTTGCCTTTTTATACTCCTCTTCATTAGTTAATTCTGTGTTTGCTAAGCCTCTCCTGTAAGACAGTGCGTCTCATTGGTTATTATCATTACTCATTACCGTTAGTAACAGATAATATAGGTAATATACACAATACATGGGAGCCAGTCCTACATTTTGTTTCAAACATTATCTCCCACACTTTTACAGTATCCTTGATTCACTAGTTACCAACCTTGTGCTTTCTGCCAGTTAGGAGAAAAGAGGCAAGTCTTAGAATGGTAGAATCACAGAATGCTTTGGGTTGGAAGGGACCTTTAGAGGTCATCTAGTCCAACCCTCCTGCAGTGAGCAGGGATGTTTTCAGCTAGACCAGGTTGCTCAGAGCACCTTCTTCAACTTCTATCACCTCACCTGCACAAAAAAAATTTGCGAAGGCCTTTCAAGTGCTTATTTACAGTATACACATCTACTTTCAAATACTGAAGTTTAAAATTGCATCTTTCAGCTTCAAGTCTGCACAGGAGCTCGTGACAAGTAGATGTGTCTAGATTGCCCTTAAAATATCTTTGGAAGTGTCTGGAAAGAGCCATAGGCTCCAGCCGTGCCTCTGGAAACCTCATTATGGTCCCTGACTCATTCAGGGCAAGCAGGCAAGGCCTCCCTCCTCACGTAGAGGGTGAAGAAAGCTGGATGGGACATGGGTGATGACGTTCCACACACTACACAACCTGTGCCTTGTGAGGATAAATGGTTTCCCCTTCCAGGACAAATCCCATTTTCATTTAAAACCAGAATTGCTGCCATTGAACACCTTGCAAAAAAACCCAAAACCCTGGGTAAAGGGCTTCCTTACTCACTGACAGTGTTGGCATTTTGTGGAAAAGCAATCACACAGGTTGTAAAATATTTTTTGCTGTAGCAGGCCATTTGTAACTGTGAAACCGGGAAGGCTGAGACAGCACACATGCATCCCCAGACACCCTTCGAAAGGATTAAGCATTGCTGCTTGTGCTTCTCTGCGTTTTCTGCTGGGAAAGTGACTCATATGTGAAAGACAACAAAGATGCAATGTGATTCACTCTTGAAGTCTTTATCTCCATAGCTGCTTCATGCTCCTAAGGCCCCAGGTAATACTGGCTATGGTTATCGGTACAGTTACTTTCTCTTTGCAGTCTTTGCTATGTTTGGCTGGTAAAGGCCATTAAAAGGAAAGAACAACATGGCTGCCCAGTATTGCTCAGCTTGTCCGTGCATTAAATGTTTACATTTAATGATACCTTTATTGTATACCATTGAATCATCTCTGATAGCTGGCTTCTTGGACAGAAAATGTACCTTTCCGAAGTCACTTTCTTCCATGGATTTCACTGATTTCCAGTGGATTCCAGTGATTTCGCTGAGCAGTTTGCTTTTGTTTTAATTCTCCCATAGGAATTTATTGTAAGTTCCCAGCACCTTGGAGCCTGCCACATCTAGCAATTGAGAAGACGGCACCATTTCCAGTGTTATTTTTTTTTAGCACTGTTTGCTTCCAGGAATATTTGAAAGTATTAAAGTCACCTGCTCCACTTTTCTGCCAGTTCCCTTCCAAACTCAGACTGCTTCAGTTATTCCATTTTCCCACTTAGGTACTTCATTTCTAACACTGTGTAAAAAAGACATGACACAGGAGTTTTGGCAAGGATTCTCAGGGCTTTTCCTTCTTAGGTCATTTCCAGGACATAATCACATGAGACTAGCAATGATTTTAAAAGATTCACCCCTGCTGCAGGCAAACCTTTGCTTCAGCAAGGGCTGTGCTTCACACGTGCTTTTGCCCCTCTCTCCTCCCTAACAGGATTTCAGGCCATGGGACAAAGCAGACGGTCCTCAGCGGTTGTAACTGCTCCTACATGACTCCCTCTTCTTCTACTGCCTAGAAGTGAGCAGCAAAAGCAAATGGCAAACACTTTTTTTTCGCAACAGTTGTTCTAGTCTGCAGCTGTGTTTAACTAATTGCTTGGGTAACTGAGATGGACAGAAGAGCTTTTGAAAGCTGTTGAGAAGAGAGCTGTCCACAACCTAATTATACTGTTATAATAATCCCTTGGCATTCTGTGGACTTTTCATCTTCTGACTGAATAATAGTATAGCAAAATATCCAAGGATCCTTTAGAGTTTTGAACAAACAGCAGGGAAGAGTGGTAAAGAAAAATAGGATCCAGTGAGGAACAGCTAAAAGTCTTTCAGCTTGCTCACAGACAAATCGTGAAAGATCAGATTGCAGGAAAATATACAGAGGATTTTCAGAATGTCTCTCCTCCTTCACACTAAATATCTGAGTTTGCTTTTCTGTAGCTGATGTGACTCATTTTAATGAAAATACTTAATACTTATCAAAACCACTTGGGAAAGTTCCTGGTAACGATCACCACTGCCAAGAGGGAAAAACGACCAGAATGTCACGTAACATTTTTGCTCATTTTGGGAAGAAAAATGTATACTTGAATACTGAAATACTAATACTACAGAGCCAATGAAAGATTTTTCAAGGTCTTAATAGCATGGGGTTTTTTTTTGCCAGAACAAACTTTTACTGTAGAATACCCCAGGTTACACCTGAGAAATTAGACTGGGGGGCAGAAGGCAACCACGAAGTACCCGATGAACTGGGAAACCTGTGATAACAACAGGACAAGTTGGGTGGTTCTTCCACAGAACGCTGTGAGTCAGGTTTCTTTTTCTTTGTGTGCAGAACTCCTCATTGCAAATTGCTCATGCAGGAGACACAACGCATGAATCACACTGGGACAAGTAAAGAATAAAAATGAAAAAGATCTTCCAACCTGTTGCCCTGGAAGTGTTTTTATTTTAATACCTTTATCTCTGCATAAGCCTCAGTGAGCTTTCAGCACATGCATCAGTCCTCAGTGCAGTTATGGATTTGAAACACACAGTATTCTAAGAGGCATACCTCTCCTGCAAACATATCTAAAAATAAAGAGCTCATATGCAAAGTGAGTAAAATCAGTGCCAGTCAGCGCCTAATGACAGCTGTCAGAGCCACTTCTATGGTCTTATGTTAGCTGAGCTTCCATTTAGCCAACAAAAATGTGATAGGAAATGACACTTAGTTAACATCAAGCTATATCTCAGTTTAAGCACCATGATTTTTAATTTTGATACATACTTCAACACGCTAGATCAGCACGTTCCCTAGAGCATGACAGGTCTGAATATTAACAGAAGTATTAATTCAAATGTTAAGGCATGATAGTAAAAATAGTAGAAACAACACCTCAGCTGCTGTGTCTCCAAGCATGAAAGTTATTCCAGAGTAACAAAACCAAAACTGACCACTGTATAATACAGTCACACAATGCTGGTTCGAACGGACATCCCCAAAGCTCTTGCATTTTCCGCTTTCACCTGGATAGTCTTGCTAATACCGCGGACCTTTTCACTAGCGACACATATTTTCTGAGCTGGGTATGCAGCAGCTACTGCTTTGACAATGTGCCAGCTGCAGACACTGTAGGCAGACAGTGGAAAAATATCTCACTTTTGTGGAATATGTCTGTGTATGGGCAGGCAGAAAGGAGCTGTTAGTGTAATGCACTGACAGCCACTGCAGACACAGCCTGGAGATTTTACTTGGCTGCTGACTGCAGAGACTTTCCTGCAGTACTTCAGAGTTCTGCATATCTAGGAAAGACAACATTTTTCCAAGCTGAAGTTACACCTGATGTTTTCATCTAGGCCATGCCATTAATAATCTGGCCAACAGGATGTATCCCAACACCCAGCATCAACAGAAAGGTCCTTAAAGCAGCTGTTGCAATGCAACAACTTCAAAATCCAGTTGGCGATTGTCTCATGTCTTGATAAACCCCACTGGGCAGGAGGGTGAACTTGATGGTGAGTATTTCTCTTCCCTCTCTGCCCCTCAGGTTTCTTGCAAAGGTACAAGGCTGCGGGTGTTGGGGGTTTCTCAGCGATCACTATCAACCCCTGCAGCCCTAGAGACGTAGCTCCATCCCACCCGAATCGTGTGTGCTCCCGGTAAGCCCCATGGTGGTCTTTGAAGGTGACACAACTGTCTTCAGAAGTGCCGTAGCAGAGGTATCCCCTCTGCCTGGACAGACACAGGCTTTCAGAGCTGCTTTCCATCTCCTGATCCCTTTTGGATGGTGCAAAATGGGATGGATTATGGGGGGAAACTCTGAATGTGCACCAGGTGATGGCCTGTTTCTTTGATATTCTTTCATGAATTATATTTTCTCAAGCCTGACAGCTCAACCCTCTCAAATGAGGAGACACCTGCAAAATCAGCACCTGGAATTAAATACTTGTCATGAAAACAATGATCCCAGATGGGACTGGGTCTTAGTCCTCTACGGGGAAGTGACCAGCTCTGTTTAGCTTGTGTGTCAGGAAGGGAACTTGTGTCCAGCCAAGCTAAATGGTGTTGAAAATTCAACTGTAATGACACAGCCTTAGGCTTTGTGTCATATCCTTTAGACTAGTCTTTCCAGAGTTTTCAGTAGCCTTTATCTTTGCAGTTCCTAGTTAGGATAGGGATGTTTAGCAAACACAGACATGCACATAATGAAAACTTTCCTTATGGTTTCTTGCTAGCATTATTTATTTTTTCAATTAGAGGTTCAATTAGTCCTACTGAACACTTGAGTAATCATTTCCTGTGATCTGAGAACTGACAGGGATAAATGGTGATCTATTGATTTCTACTGTCTACTGAATATGAAACGGAAAGTGTCACCACATCAAGTGCAGAGAATACGATCACAGCACTAATGTCAGCAAAGCATGGCACCCAGCCCCATTTGAGGTCAAGCAATGTGTAACTTCCATTGAACATTTCCACTGCAAGTTACAGCTGAAGTCAACCATCCTCTGTTTCAGAGACTTTTTACAGCACATGCCATCATACACACTGAAAAGTGGACTCCCCAGTGCCAGTGGGAATAAAGTAAATGAATTCAAAGGATTCCAAGATGATATCTGATAGGCTATCTCAGATGGCATTTGCACTCCGAGAACCTTTCACAGTGCTCTGGACAACAGCAGACTGTTGCAGTAGTGCTGTAATAGATCAGTCACAAAGAATAATCCTCCCTCCCTGCACCCAAAAGACCCAAAGGTGAGGGAACAGCAAGTAAAGATAAAAGCCAAACAAAATGGAGAATTGAAAGAGGAGGGAGAGGTTGGCAGACTGGCATGTTCCTGTGGTCACAAATGCACAGTGTCTGGTGATCCCTTAAAGATGTGGAGTACATGGGATTCATTATATTTTCTGCAGCTTCTTTAGAGCAATTTCCGAGTTCAGTGAAATATCTCAGTGCTGGAGGGATTTCTTCCTGGAAAACAGTGCCAGTCCTTCCATGCCTCTGGCTCACAGTGGTGAATGAACAAGATAGGGTGAATCAGGAGTTAATGCATGGTATCTCTCCTACCTGTCCTTGTGGCTTTGAGATATCTCCTCCAAAGGATGAAACTGTGAAGCGACTGCTGAAATGGGCATCGCAGCAAATATGAAGGCACAAAATGTATTTCCCCTGACAGCTCCACCAAGACTAATCATACACAACGTTTATTAATAAACTGTATATAATACAGTAAGCCTTTGTTAATTTGATATGTAACAGGGGGATTTCAGTTTTTCTATCTCACCAGCATACTTCATGGATCACTTGGCTTTCCACTACTGATTGCATAGCACTCCTGGTGCAGCAATGAGTGCTTACACGGTAAATTGATATTCGGGCAACATTTGTAGTATAATTTAGCTTTCTTTTAGCAAAAATAGCAGATGGAAACCAAGGATAGGATTCAGCAGCATGTGACCAGTTATCCTACCACAGCTCAGGGGCTGCTATCTGACAGTCCCCATCCTGCATCGCACATCCACCGCGGGGAGGGTCTGCTGTGTGGTGGTCGCAATCACCTATACAATTAGACAATGTTATTTTGATACTCGTGGTGTTATTGAAATTGCTCTGTGCTTGTTGCAGAGGAGATAGATAGATTGTAGAAGGTTAAAACTTGTTGCCACTACAGTGTGACGTTTATATTAAATCTCAGGTAATTGAAACTATTTTCAAGGGCAGTCACCCTATACTTCATATCTTATGTGTAGTAATGATTTAATGTCAAGAGAGTGCAATTTATTCTAATCAAATTTTCTTTGGAAACAAAACAAATTTTTATGGGACTTCATAGATTATACACATTTCAGGACTTGAAACGTAGATTTTTGAGCTGGAACTAAACATTGAAAAATCCTACAATGCTATTAGTACATTTTCTCTTTAATTTTTGCCAGAATAAATCTGCTTTTTGAATGCATGCCTAAGAGCTTTGTCTAATCTATTTTTAAGTGACTCATATGATGGGACTTCTGGCATTTGCCTTTAGAGAATATTCCCAAATGTAATCAACCGATTAATGTATTTTTCCTGCTATGTGAATGAAATTTGCTGCCCTTAAATATTTTCTTTGTACTTCCACTTCAGCTCAAGATTTATATGTATTATGGTATTAAAACTAAAAAAAATCCTAATAATAATTGTTATACGCATAGGTTATTGCAGCAGTTGTGTCCTCCATTCAAAAAAATCTGATCCAAATGGCACCCTTGTGGCACAAAGGTTGGCAATGAGACTGGCATCCTCTCAAACAGAGAGCACTTGAGGGTGAAACGAGGAACAAACGGGAAGTCCACTAACCCAGTGAAATGCATCTGATCAGCTGTGCAAGATCTCTTTATCTTCTAACTCCTTCTTGTTTCCCCTCCCCTGCAAGGTCAGGCACTTGGAGGAGCAATTTATAAACTCACAGCTCATATTCTCGTTGCAGTTCCAGAACTGACACAAAATTAAATCAGTCTTGAGTGCAGTAGGATACAAAAATTACCTTCCCAGTCTACTGAGCCCCTCAAGACTTCCAATAAATCTCCCAGCGGCAGCATTCCAGTGTCGGTCGCCTATCTTCCTTGCCTTACAAAAAGACCTTGAAATGGAAACAGAAGGGTTTTTCTTTGAAGTCATATTTCATAGCACAAGAAGACATGCACAGAAGCAGCTGACTTAAGTGGTTTCCCCCTCTTTTTCCGAGTATTTTCTGAGAAGTTTTAAAGGGGATTTTTTACTTAATCCACAGAACTCTTAATTGCTGGGGCCACACCACGTGTGAAAGCAGGAGCTGATGTCAACAACGGATAAAGGCAAACCTCTTTAAAAATATGCTGGCTAGAAGAAGCATTGTAAGGCTTCATCTAATTGCATTCCTCCCCTGAAAATTCTAGCACTCCTCCCTAAAAAATATTAAACTTAATCAAATATGTTCTCTTCAGCATAGAATTGGCACTGAATGTAGATGAAATATATCCGTGTGTAATTATTAAATTGAACAAGTCATAATTATCCCTAGTAAGATTCCCTGGGCTTCAGTAGACATGTGCTGAAGAGCAACCCTTTTGCTTGCACATCGTGGAGCAGCAGGAATGGGTCCAGAGGTTGGCTCGGGTTGGTCCGGAGCTGGTGTTGCTGGTGCGGGGCCTGGCACGGGCTCCCCATGATGTTACTGTCCTGCGCTCGCCTGGGGAAGAAAAGGCTCAGCATGTTGGCTTATTCCTCTTTCCCAAGAGCTCACAGAGCTGGGACACTGGCAGGGCCACAGGCCTCACCGTCCCTGAATCGGGGGGCTCAGGAGATGTCTCCCATGCTGACCACTGCCTGGGCACGATGCTGGCCCGGTGAGGGAGCGGGTCCCAGTAGGAGCAGAGGTGTCCTTGCCTGGGTGATGGTGGGGACACAGAAACTTCTCAGAGCCTCTGTGAAGGTCACCCTACCATTTTATAAAGGGCTGCTATGGGTTCTTTGGTGTCAGGCTCTCTGTTGCTTGAACCACCTTAAATACTGCATGATGGATATGAGCACCAGCCCTGGCACCTCCCAAACCTTGGTCCCAATGCTGATCCAGGCTTTGGCCAGGGGCCCATGTCTATTTTAGGTACAGAGCCCTCCGAACCTGTCTGTCTGTGTGCAAGTGGGTTCTGAGAGGAACTCCCATATGAGCGACCCGTGCAGACTTCATTTTGTTTCAGGCTGCCTAAAGTGTTATTGGAAAATTTTGTGAGGCAGCTCAAGTGAGTGAAAATGATTTGCTTAGGATGAATGTAACCACCAGTGCATTACTTCACATAATCTAAACAGAGTTTCAGGCACACTTCATCTATCATTCCCTGAAAGAAAGAGGCTGAGTTAATGCTCTCTGACAAATATTATGTTTCTCAGGCAGCCCTGGTGCTGTCTTCCACGTTTCCTGACCCGCTTTGATTAGATATATACAGCATGAGTAAAACACAGGTCGGGTTTTGCTGTTGGAAGCGCAAGATAAGAATACCATAAAGGCTCATCAACACCCCAGCGCTCTCTGTGTGAGACACCGAATGCTTGGGAGATCGGAGATTCCTTCTCAGTGCTGTAAGAGGAGTCACTTGGCTAATAACTATGATTTATAGCAGCGTTTTAATAGCTCCCTGGGCTCTCTGACGAACGCCGGAGAGGGCAGGGTGTCACACCTCGGGACGGTTGCCTGAAGGGCAGGGGCGGAGGGGAGAGCGGGGCAGATGTCCAGCTTGCAGCGAGCATCACTCAGAGATGTGGAGGGAAGCGAGGAAGGCACGAGAGGCAGAGCCACCAATGGGCTCCCGACAGCGGATTTGCTAATGCTGGTACTCTCCTCTGAATCTAACATTAATGTCAGGGCCAGGGCTTGGAGCTGGTAATGAAGAGGGAGAGCTCCATCTCCTCCATGTTGCCTTTGCTACAGAAAGGTGTGTGACTAGTGAGCCTCTCGTCGCCACAGTCTCTGCAGTGGATGATCGAGTGGGTTAAATTTGCCTTAAAAACACCCAAAACCTCAAATGTATTTATTAATTAGCTCTAAGTGGGCCCGTAGCCACATCTCTGGGCATGTGTACAAAAAAGTAATCAGAAGAAAATTGGAACACTTCTTTCCGAACATGAAAACCTCCCACATCCATCAAACTGCGATTCCCCTAAAGTCAGTCCTCGCCGCTCGCTTTCCCAGAAAGGAGCATTACAGAGCAACTTGGAAGTCAGCAAGCAATGTACAAGACACACATCTTCACTACATTGCTAATCCAAAGGCCTCAGAGGTTAACTGAGAGCTGGCAGGAAGAACCAACCAGAATATTCTTTGTCTGGTTTCCCTGATACCATCATGCTAAAACGTTGGCTGGAGGAGCAAAGGCTTAAGAAGACACTCCGGAGAGTTGGGCTTGTGCCCTGTCTTCGGATCTTCACTCATTTGTTGGAGCAGGAGAGCGCAAACCGAGCGACTCCCCCTTCCCCGTGCCGATGGAGGGGTGAGCACAGCCTTGCCCTCCGGAGCTTGGTGCGGACCTTTGGGTTTTCGGCTCCAGGGGTCTGAGGCTCAGCCACCCACACTGACGGACAGCTCGGGAGCATCCAGACAAGTCTGCAGCTAAAGCTGGGTGGGCAAGATGTCCCTCCCTGTTTTTAAAAAAATATTCCACATGCCAGATCAAGGCAACAAGTTACAAATCTTGGTCCTAAATAAAAAACATGAAGATTTTGGTTTAAAACTTTGTAACAAAAACTGTACTATATTTAATTCTGATATCTAATTCTGATCATTATGATATATTTTCAGTATTTATCGTCTCTCTTTTTTTACAAAACCCTCAAATTCAAAGAATGAAAATCAATTAAACCTAATGGTTAGCCCCTTATGTCTTCAAACAAATAAAATCATAGGATATTTTCACAATGTATGGATTTTTTTGAAATGTGGATTTTCTCGTGAGTGATTTATATTTTGGTGAATCAGTGTTTTCTGATGAAGAAACTCTTTATGTATAAAAATATTTTAAAATAATCCAATGAGCATGTGCTGATGTTTGCTTGCTTGTATCAAGCAGTTAAAAAGCAGCAGCCTCATGAAGATGCCTTGAAGTAACACCTACAAAGCTCTCTCAGCTTCCTGGGTAATGAAAAATGGAAAGCATTTTTTTAAACATGTTTTTTTTTTTTTTTTTTAAGAAAGCAGCTTAAGAATGGTGATTGCTATCTAAAAACACCTTTCAGGCTGCTAAATAGTCACTTGTAATACTTAATCATACAATGTATGTATCCTGACTAAATGAAACTCAGATTTTAATTTTTTGCACTAGGAAGGAAGAGTCTATTCCTGCTGTCTTCTCTAGCAGATACCTAATTTACGTTTCTACTGAATATTGAGATGGGGAGAAGAGCATCCCAAGGTCAATGGTATTGTCTTACGTGGGTTGTAGTAGGGGGGTCTTTTATTGCATTTGGTGAAACTCTTCTATAAAGAGGGAAATATTTTCTTTTTTTTTAATGGGAAAAGGAGAAAAAAGTTAAACAAAAAGACTGTCACTACTAGCAAATGAAAAATAGCCATGATTGTGAGCCACAGCAGAGAGAGAGGTATTCAAGGTGGTTTTAACTGCCCCTGGAGATTGCCACACCAGAGTGGTGTGGGTGGGGAGAGCTGGGTATGGACAGGTTTTTCCCAGTCAGGCACCACCTCAGCAGCCAAAACCTGTGGTTAGGATAAATTTACACAAGGGCAATTTATTAAGGGTTGGTTTGTACAGTCAGCAAAGACCCTCCGGCGCGTTACGGGCTGCAGCAGCAGGCTGGGAAGAGGGCTGTCAGTCCACCCAGTGCACTCACAGAGAAACTTCATGTCCACTGTCTGCTGGCTGCCCACCCGACTCTGTGACACCCACAGGAAGGATAAATCAGCTTCCCTGGAGCCTGCTGTGACCCTCCAAGGGTGAACACCAATGCCTGAAGCTCCCTGTGAGCACAGCACAGCTCTCTGTTGGGTGTCGCTGCTCTGTCCAGGGACTGGAGACCTTTCAGCAGCCTGGAGCCTTGACCAGGGTCAGAATAGCAGAGAAGAAAATTAAGGCGAATCTTAGTCCACCCTGACAGCTGAATTACTTTAGAAATTATGAAGAAGAGGTTACTGGTTTTTGTCCTTCTGTCTTTGTCCATCGGGAGTTGCTTTCCATCATAATTGACTATGCCTGCATCATCTTCAAGCTGCTGCCCACCTTGAGCCACACGTGGAAGCCAACTTCAAGATCTCTGAAGAAAAAACTAACTTTTACTTTGCTTTCAATGACATGTAGGACTTTCTGTCATGGGTATTATAATGCTGTCACTTCTATGCAATTATTAATTAGCCTAACAGCAAAATATGAGAGAAGGGTGAAGAGTCACTGGGAGGTTGGAGGGCAGCTACAGCATTCCTCCACTCCTGCGGCTGTGAGCTGTGCTACAAATCCTGCCAAGTGCCAACGTGAGACACTGCAGAAAGGGCATCCACAAGGCTCCGCGACTCTGAATGCCTCTCAGGAACCATCATATGGCTTTAATTTGGGAAAGACCACACACATCACAACACTTGTACCACCTGCTACATGATTCTTGCCAGTCACTGCTTTGCTTGCTTTGCTGGTTCTGATGTAGAGGGTGATCTTGAAAAAATCTTCTTATTTTGATAACGATACCATAGTAATACATATTCTTCTCCCTAAAAACTTCTCAAGGGTGTTCTGCAGAAAGTGCGCAGGCCACTGAACCAGCTAAAGCCAAACAGCTGGGAAAAGTTCTGTTTCTGCAGCAAGTTAGAAGTTTCTGAGAGGATTAGGGCAGCCACTTGGGCCAACACAGCTTTTGGAGGTTATTTTTATCTTGGAATAAATAACCACAGCACCTGTTGCTTGGTTTACCCGGGGGCTGCTCTGCTGAGCGCACCCTGCGAGTGGAGCCGGGGAGGTCGGGGCTCCCCTCCGCAGCACCACTTGTGATGCTCAGCCCCGTGTCTTCTACTCGTGCTGGACAAGCTGCTGGCTGCTGCCACACAGGGAGAACTGCGATGCCCAGGGGCCAGCACGGCTGCCCTGGGAGCAGCTTGTGCCATGTCACTGCTGACAAAAAACGAGAGAATCTCCCAGCCACCCCCAGAAGGACCCCAACGAACTTAAATTACGGATAGCAGGGCATTAACATAAGATGGATGCCACTAATGACAACTGCAATGCTACCGCAGCCAGGATGTCTTGTAACTTGCTTCCCTGTGAAAACGATCTTGCTGATAGAAACCAAGAAACAAGTGCTGTGCTAGCACAGAGGTCCTGGCAGTAAAGAGAAACTTGCTGTATTTTGAACAGCACGGGACCATACACTCCACTCATGCTTTGAGAGAAGTACAGGTTTGCTCCTCCTTCGTCTAGGAATGTGCTGGGTGGAGGATTGTGTAACGCAGGGCAAAACATGGCTGGCAGTTCTCGTCGGGATGCGTTCGGACATCCCACACACGCTGTGAAGACCGGCATAATTTGCTGGAAGGTTTGCATGAATCTTTCAGGCTTTTCCATGGTTTTATCAGGCTGGGAATGCCATTTCTGAACCAGGGTGCAGCCAGTTGTGTGTGTCTCCAGGCAGGGACCAGGATTGCCACCTGCAGTCAGTGGGGACTTCAAACATTTTCTAAATTCCTAGGTGGTTTGAAGGGTGAACGTGGCAGGAAAGTAGGGAAGACTCACTGCAAAAAACACCCTTAATAGCTAAAAAATGGAGTATGCGAAATAAACTACCCTAAGGCTGTCTCATTCTGCTTGAGTAAAACAGCAGAGCAGCAATATGTCCCAGTCTGGGAAGGTGCAGGTGACCAGCTGGACCTGGAGAGCATGGGAGAGGGCTTGGAGCAGGTTGCCTGGGCTGGGTCAGGGCTCGAGTCCCACGGTAGCCGTGTGGCATTCAGCATGGCTGAACAAGAATTACCACCCGCAGGGGAGATTCCTGAAGAAATGATCATCTGAGAGAACCTGAGATCTCGTGGAAAACAATAGTGGATTTATCATGGGCAAAGATAACCAGGAGTAGTCACTTCCCCTTTTTATCTGCTGTTCCCTAATGCGGCACCATTTAAATGCATAGATTAGGGGAGACCAGGAGCTGGGATGACACAAAAGCACTGAGGGCGCTGAATCTAAGAATGACCAGCCCTACTTTAATTTTGCTTTAGTCTCAACTGAAGAATTTCACCTTTCACCTATTTAGATACACTATAAAATAAACCAAGTATCCGAGTTCAAGTGATGTTTATTTTTATTTTCTTGAGCCCCTCTTATTTCCCTCTAGCTAGCCATTTTACCTATTTTTAAGGCCTAAGAGGAAAGAAATCCACAGGCCTAGAAATGTGTTATTACTTGATTTCATAATTCAAGAGTAACTTGATTTCATAATTCAAGACTAAGCTCTTTACCAATCATTTGGTCTTTATCTAAAAGCTTTTTTATAAAGCAGGCTTGTAAACACTAAAAAGCAGACTTTTACATCAGAAAATATGCATGCTGGTGCTAGGATTTTATTGTTTATCTCTAGAGTCATTAATACATGTTTTATGAGTTCCTCAGGAATAATTTGTGCATTGTTGTGTTTATTCAGATAAGTAGAGGATGCTTTTATGACTCTGCTGGAAAACAAACAAATCTCCCTGGTGACTCAGAGTCCTTGCTGAGGACTATTGTCTCCATCTTGAACTCCCCCAGCACCCCTTGTCTTTTCTTTCACCGGTCAAACTTAAGAAGTGTTATAGCATTGAAAACTTTGCTGTCCCAAATCCCAACATCCCAAGTGCTTTCTAAGTTAGCTTCTCTATAGCACCTTTCGCATTGTCTCCCCTCTTTTAAAGTTCTGCTGTAATTGCTCACAGCCTCCAGTTTGGGTCAGATATGCTTTATATTTGCATCTCCTCCTCATCCTCATCTGGCACTCACTACTCCACACTGATGTTTCTTAGCTTCTTTGTCTATGTCTATAGGTTATACAGTTAAGAAAATAGTTATATTAACAGTGCATGTTCATTGGCTTTCTGGAGAAATCCAGCTTGTGCCCCTCAGGGGAAGCCTCAGCTGTGCTCCGGCCAGAACGGGGTGCTGAGAGGTGGCATCCTCTGTGCCACCCTGTGCCTGACCTCTCCCTGGGGTGACATCAGTCACACAACCGATCTCAGGCAGAGAAGGCATCACAGATCCACTTCAGCTGCTGTGAGGAAGGCAGATGGGAAAGTGACAATTTGGTTTGGTATATGGGAGGAATAGAGGCTGGGAACCACCAGGTCACAGGAGGATTCCCAAACTCAGGCCACAGCTCATGCTGTGGCTCAGAGGTAGCAGAGGCGTATTCCGACAGCCACCTTCAATTTCGAAGATCCTTTTAAAGCCTTAAGCAACGCATATTTCCACCTCACTTCCCTGTAACAAGTTTTTGTGGGAAATACTTCCACTGCTCCATCTGTTTTTCCCTGGTCGTAGCAGCCTGATTTTTGGATGGCCCTCAGCCCTTCCACAAGACCCCGCCTGTCTGGCGGGCAGGAGGCTGCAGGTGCAAGCTTCTGATTGTGGTCATCAGTCTCTGTTTTATCTGATGTAATTTTACCATGTATTTTTACACTCCCCAGTACATATTTGCTTATGCTTTAGGATGACAGAGAGCATTTCAAAGCAAAATATCATTTATTTGAGCCAGATGAAGGAATGAAGAGAGCAGTGAAAACCTTTGACTAGTTTTATATGTTAGTGAAGAAATATGAAATAACAGGGTTTTCTATGTGCTCAGAAAGAAAGTCTTACTGTAACAAGCAAGGGAACAAATTGTAATGAAATTAAATCAGTCCAGCTCTATTAATCATGAAAGTTTGTTGGGCTGAAGTTAAAGGCTGAAGTAATGTAGCACTCCCTATCTTTTGCTTTGTGTGTGAAACTCGCTCAGAAAGCAGTGCATGTTTTACAGGAAGATCAGCTACCTATCTTAAGGGAGATGTAGTCAGTACTCAGACCAGATACGAATTTGAAACCCTGATCCTAGGTCTTCTCAAAACCAAGTGAGGTAAGCATGCTCAGAGCATCCTACAAACTTACTAGAGCTGGCTGAGATTCAAGCTCTCCCCTTTTCTTTTGCTGCGTATCAACAGCAACCCGGTTAAATCCGACAAGAGGAGGCATCTCTCCGAGCTGGGCCCTTGGAGTGCCAGACTCCTGCCAGTCCAGGGCAGCTCAGGGGAGAGGTGCCTCCCTGCCCACTGACTCCCTCTACTTGGGGACTGGTGGCACAGTGTCACCGCGTGTATGGATTGCCACCCTCACAAGTACGAAACACCAGCCATCCTTCTATTATATATTAGATGTATAAACTTATGTTGTATACATGATCCATATAGTAAATAAAACAGATATTCTATGTAGTATGAATATATGTGGGTAAAAATAAAGACTTTGATTTCAAATGTGTGGTATATTATTACAGCCAGATGGTCAGACAGAAATGCCTGCTTACAGTAACCTACATTTTTGTTTGGTTCGAAGAAGTTGCCTCTGTTTCCTCCAGACAGCGAGCTAGCCTGCTTTCTGTCCGAATGAAACAGAGAGACAGCTTAGAATCTGGATGCTTGCACGGTGTCAGACCAAGGATCCAACCCTTCGGCAGCTCTGTCAAGCCAAGGTGTTGCCTCCATTGAATAGAGCAGTATCACTCTGAGGACAAATTTACTTTTAGGTATCCATTTAGTCCAAGAGCATTTTAATAACACTGGTGTCCTTTGGGCAAGGCCAGATAAAACCACCTCCTGGCCAGACACCAGATGAAACAACTATCACAGCCCTTAACTTGACAACAAAAGAAAATGAGGCCTCAGAATACATAAACCACCCTTACAGACTGTCAAGGACACACGCAAACCTCAGCACATTTCTCTTTCTACACTATAAATTAAAGTTCATATCAACAATTAGCAACTGCATTACAAGTTCCTGCGCTGGAGAGTGAGGGATGCAGTTCATTACTGCTCTACTTTTGGTGGAGGTTGACCACAACGGTAACCAAAACAGCTTTGGGCCAATAGCCAATGTAAAAGGCAATGACTTTTATTCTTAACTTGTTAGGATGAAGGAACAGCATTCTCACATTTTATCTTTCTCTTCTCTAAGTGATTCACGTCCCATATTTGCTTTAGTAAATGTGAGAAGTGAGTCTGTGCTGAAGGATAACAATGACGGTTTTGACCAGAACAAATACTTCTTCTTTGGTTCCTCTTCATCACACACCCAGCAAGATCTTGTTGAACATGCAAACACAGAATTTATCTTCTAGTTATTTATTTTTACAGAAGGAATTGTGTATGTAGAATTTACATATAACACCCTGGATGCTGTGCTTCAGCAGTGGCATAGAGCAGAGGAGATGCTGACACTTCCCAGAAGCAAAGCTATTTCCCTCCTGCTCCTGTTACTACAGTGGAGTGGTTGTATTAAAGATCTGAAATACTATATTCCTGTCATCAGCACGGATATGTGAGAGCAAGATCCCATTGGAACTGGGGCTTGAGATGATGAGAATTCTCCACTTCCCAGCTTTTACGTAAAATATAATTTATATATATAAAACCATTACCTACAGATACCTTGCCCTCAGGACAACAAAATAAAGGTGGCAGTGCCTTTGCTGAGTACTCTGCCCAAGCTGAGAACATGAACCCAACTCTGTCTTTTCCCTCTATCCCTCACCTGGAGAATCCCTTCTCCTTTTTAGGGTGAAGCCACCATACTTAATTCTTCACGTGCAGATGTGTACACAACCTTCAAGATGAAATGAGGCAGACCATATGCTTTGAAATACACATGCTCCTTTCCTCACGACATAGTACAGTGCAGTGGTAACTTTTAACCATGATTACTTTCACCCATTCAATGCAACTATAATTACGCCACAGACTAGGAAAATCATAGAATGACAGACTGGTGAGGGTTGGAAGGGACCTTAAAGGTCATCTGGTTCCAACCCCCCTGACATGAGCAGGGACATCTTCCACCAGACCAGGGTGCTCAAAGCCCCATTCAACCTGGCCTTGAACACTTCCAGGGAGGGAGCATCCTCAGCTTCCTTGGACTACCTGTTCCAGTGTTTCACCACCCTCATGGTGAAGAATTTCTTCCCAATATCTAATCTAAATCTGCCCTCTTTTAGTTTAGAGCCATCCCCCCTTGTCCTATCACTACACACCCTTGTGAAAAGTCCCTCTCCATCCTTCCTGTAGGCCCCCTTCAGGTACTGGAAGGCTGCTATAAGGTCACCCTGGAGCCTTCTCTTCTTCAGGAATCCACAGGAAGCAAGGCAGCTCGAGTGATGAGAAATTGCTCCCAAGTCCATTCTGGGTATCTATCACAGCATTGCTTCCATGCTGCCTTGCTGAATCATTCCCATGGACGCTGCCGGCTCCAGGGATTACCCTCAGGCCTGAGCTGAGAAACATGCTTTCTGGTTTCAAAAGTTTAAATGGTCATAAGTCTCCCTGTCCTTAATCTCAGATGGCTGAATGCAGCTGAATTTGACATTCCTGTGAGCACCACCGTTGTACTCAGACTGCGCCAGTGGTGTTTTGGGGCTTTCGGTCCCTTTTTAGCGTGATCACACTAAGGTCAACGTTACTCCCAGTTTCTTCATTTTTCTTGAAGTTACTGGCCTGTTTGAACTTTCTGTTTTTCTCAATCCCCAGTTTCCTGCTGCTGATTGATTTTAGACTCCAGTCACCTCTCTGGATAAATAAATATTAAGAACACTATTCCTCCTTTCTGAAACAAGCAGCTTCAATACTTGCTCTGCTTTCTAATCTGTGATTCCCAGTCATGAAATGACATAAAATGCATTGCTTCTCATCGGTTGCATGACTTCCCATCTTGACTTCTAAACCTTTGCTGAGATTTCTCCCTCCCTAAGCTACCTGTTCAAGTGCCTGAAGCACCTTCTCTTGTCATTATTGTGACATTGTCTTCGCTGCATTTCTATAAGGATGCCAAGACCTTTACCCAACAGGTTCAGTCATGTGTGAGTGGCCTGTGCACAGACCAGCCGTAGAACTAGAAATATGGTTCAGAGATGTTCAGGCTTGCATGGAGCTCTCTTATGCTTCACATGCAAGTGCCAATTTACACCTTGGTACCACCTGGTATCTTTGTACTGCTCAGAAGATGCTGCCTTTGAATAGTACTTTTATTTTTGGAATCAAAGATTTTCTCATACCCCGTGCTATTCTTTATAGCTGCTCAATCATTTAAAAAAGAAAGCTCAAAAACTCTCCTGCTGTCTGTAACTCCAGGGCGAGGTTTGCTACAGTCCTGTACTTTCTCCATTCATTACTGATAATGTGGGTCTAATTCCTGCTCACAGTGAGACCCCTTCTGTCAGATAAGCAGTAAAAAAGTATCTTACAAGCGATGTGTACTATGCGTGCTATGCAGCTAGACTGACAGGGTGGGGTAGAAGGGCACTAACCTGCAGCAAAATCTGGCTCTGGTTTCTTCCCTTGGGTCCTACGGTATGGGTTAAGGATGTTCTCTCACCTCCTTTTCTTCCTCTCACTACACGTTCTGCTTATGGGCACTTAATCTCACAAAACAAACCCCTAAACTCAACCACTTTGCTCATACAGATTTCTATTCTTCCTTACTTACAGAGTGGTTATGTCTTTGTTCCAGCAGCATATGAAGGAAACGAATATACACACTACAAAGCCTGAAGCAGGTTATTTTCTGTCGTCTGGGTTTTCCTGCCCTAAAATAGTCTCACTCTAGTCCACTTCAAGTCTGGGCACTTTAGGTTTTCTCATAACGAAGCATTTTATCGCTCCTGTTGATTTTAGTTCACTTGGCCAAAGTATTTTGCTCGTCTGTCCTTCTCAGTGAGAGTCCAATGCATTCGCTAGAAAGCCAGGCCTCTGGGCCTTTGGTTTCGGCAAAGGATTGCCAACTTGTTTCAGGCTGCCAAATTACACAGTGACAGCAAGCATTTCTTGTCCGAAACTGTGACCTTCCTGCGTGTCACACAGGTGAGGCACAAATCAGCCCTTCCGGCAAGAACTCTTGGGGACGCCCTGGTTTCGGTGGAAGGAGATGGTGCCGTTGCCTGACACATGCTGCCGTTCACTTCGAGGAGAAAACGTTGCCAGAGCTGATGAGCAGCAGGAGATGAGCTGGAAAATTTACCCTCGCCATCAGAAATACTTGATATACAATCCCCAGAGCACAAAACGATGCTCACGTGCGCCTACAGAGCTGCCTGTACTCTGAATGAGGAGCTGGTGGCATTTCCACAGATTAAAGGGAAGTGGGTGATGAAGACTCGATACAGATACACCCATCGCAGTTTGCAAATGCTGTGTTCACAGCCAAAGAATCAATTTCGGTTGAATTTATTCATGTTGATTCCTACATGTGGCTCTAAAAATTCACAAGATGACACTTTGAGGTAACATATATGGACATGTCTAGCAGGATAGCTTCCAGAGGCTGCTGAAATGGCCCAGTACCTTACCTCAGCCCACACAATCCTTTCCAAACAAAACTGGCATTTGTATTCCAATTTATACTACACTTCTTAAGTTTCTTAAACTCTATACTTCTCAGACTCTGTTAGATATTTCTATCACACGGCAATTAAATAATCATAGTCTGATGATTTCCATAGAAAGTTAAATAACTAATTCAATGCTGTAATATTAGCTAATTACAAAATACCTTCTATCTGTCTTTCCATATAAAAGCTGTTGATCAAAATTGGTTTTTGTTTGCATATTAATCGGCGTACAGGTGGTTTAACTGTTTTCTGTCGACCGCCACTTCTATACCTGCTGAGAACTGCTCCTTCATGAAACTTAAAAGCCAGGCTTTAATTCTGCATCTTTACCTTAAACTGCAGGAAACACCTTTTTTAAACTTCTGTGTTTTCTGCCAGGAATTGGACAGTTTTGGCTCTGCGTAGGACCAAGAGAGTCATGCTCTGCAGGCGCTCTCCATATCTCAGCCACCATAAACTTTTCTACCACCCTTGGTTTGTACAGTCCTGCTGTCACTGCAAGGGAAATGAGTGTTTCTCTGCCAGTCTATCCCGACGGCCGTGGCAGCCAGAGAGCGCATACCAAACCCAGCAGCAGCTACCCAAAACAACGTATCACAGACCCTCACACCCATTCAACTACCGATTTGTGTGCAAACTGCCCAGTAGACAAAGTATGTTTGGTAATTTTTCCTTAAATCCAGAGACCTGAAAATATTACAGATTAACTTTAATCATGGCTTTTACATTATAAAACTGTGAATAATTTAGTTCATTATATGGATGCATTTACCTTTATAAAGGGTGTTATGACACACTGTGGAGTTTGTCAGAAGCGCTTCCGTTATCAAAATCACTTCTGTATGCCATGACGTGCGTTGGCTTCCTCATAATGTGCCAGCACTGGTTTCAGATCCACACTGGATGGTCCAAGCTGTCCAGTTGCTCTGACTTGTGGAAGAGCTGTTGTTAAGAACTTTAACAGGTCGTGAACCTGCTATGGCTAAGTCACAGAAAATAAAATAAAACCAAGCCACTTTGTGATCTGGGAATTTCTTAACACCCACCACCAAACGGCCCTCCATGCAGGCAAACTACGCAATGGCGTTAGGGTCAGCTCTGGATGTGTATGTGCGAAGGGTGGATTTGGTTATCCATGTTTTCCACCACAATGACAGCCGCTAAATGAGTGAAAGAAGATAAGTGTGAGTGGAAAAAAAAGAAAAACATTTCCTAAGTGGTGAGTTAAAAGCTCAGAAAATATTAAATCCCTGTCCTGCAAGGCTGCTGTGTATAAATGTCTCCAAGTGCTGTTTAAAGAGGCTTGAAAGGCTCAAAGTTGAAATCTATAAATGCTGACTACTTTGCTTTTGCTTTAACCGTACCGTTGTTCCGCTTCACTTAAAACTACGCTTTTCGGCCTGATTTATTTATTCAAAAATGTTATCGCTCACTGCCATCTAGTGTTAATGGCACAGATTGTCAGGAATTTAAAATTCTTTTTCTGGATTTAAGAACTGAAAAAAAGCCTACATTTTTCAAGCTTGGCCCAGTGCTGAGAGCCTGGCCACTCCTGCTTCCACGGACAGAGGGAGCTGCAGATGCACAGCAGCTCAGAATACCCAAGCAGCTTGCTCACAGGAGTAGATCTGAGTTGAGAGGCCACCGTGCAACTTCAGTGACGGTGGTTACCTCCGCTTCTACGTTCTCAATTCCGACTCTGCTTCCCGGTTCGCTCCCTGTTCCACTGTGTCACCCCGGACTCGGTCCCGAAGCAGAATGGCCCTCAGCTGCTCCTCCCGCAGCCTCCTCACCCTCCGCTTCTCGAGTGAACGCTGGAGACACTGTTACGCTCCACCATCTGCGCACCCCGCTCCCTTTCACCGGGGTCTGCGAGCGTGACGGCACACACCAGACCCCAGCAGCACAGCTGGAAGGCAATCCGGAAGCAGGCTTCAGGAGGGAGAACACCCCGGAGCACACCTGCCGACCCAGGCACACAGCAGCGCCTACGTCCATGCCCCTAATTTGCTGTTTGGAGTAGCCAAGTGCTTGTTTTCTGCCTCAAACTATTACTTAACTGAACTGCTGCAGCCACACTTTAATGCAAAATGCCTATCCAGATTCTGGGAGGCAAACCCAGAATGGAACTTTGGTTTTATCAGCAAACATCTTCAGTTACAAGTGGCATGGATTTGCACCACCGTATTCAAAGGTATCAACGAATCTTGCTAGTGAAGAGAAACAAACTCCAACTGCTTCCCGAATCTCTACAGATGCCATCCACCGTTTGGTATTAAGCAACTGTTCACCTCAGTAAGTGTAGCAGAATAGTCAAAAACAGTGTTAACCATCTCCTTTCTCTGTTGTACCAGGCGAGGATTTAAAGTCTCAAAGCCGGCATACAGCAGTCAGGCGAGAAGGCATTTTCCCTGCTGAGCAGCATGTCACATGTGGCAATTTTAAGACACAAGTCTCACTAACGCACAGTGCATCTTCCTGCGTTTTCTGAAGACTGGACGAGTTCTGTACCATGCAAACTACCGTCTAGTGTCTACCTTTTAAATAAACAGGAATCGTAACTATCCTTTACACAAAGAATTAATGTATATTAAGTTCTCAAATAAAATGTCTGAATTCAGAAGCCGACCACAAAGCATTACAGTCACATACAGTCATAATTAGTTTATTAGCACTGTTTTTGAAACAAACATACTTGGCTACTTAAACACAGTTTAAATCATGTTTATTTCCACATTTGATATATTACTGTATATTACATAATGCACTGAATATCCAGTCAGTAAATAATAAAACCAAAGTGCAGATTAAAGTATCAAGGTCAGTTTTTAGGTTATCAGGAAGGCCCAAATCACATTAGCAGTATAAGGACAGTAAGTTGTAAACAACTAATACTTAACACGTCATTCTGTTGTGTTATATGCATGCTAGTACAAATGATCCCTCTGAGAATTGCGTATAGTTATCCATAAAAGTAAACAGTCCTTCCCCTACATTACATTTTCTTAATCTTTTTATTTCTTACCTTTCAGGCCTGATCCTGCAGTCCTTACTCAGCAAAACTTCCAAAGCAATCTGTCAGATTAGTTTCCCACTTTTTTCTTTAAGCTACACAAAGCCCATCGGCTCTCTCAAAACGTCTGAATACTAAATGATTAGAGTTTTAAATTCTAAAAATTTGGAAATTCTAAAAATATTTGTAACAGAAAATAATGTAGTTAAGTACAGACCTAAAAGGATTAGGCCCAAATCCAGGAACAGATCTAGACAGAAGCCTTGGGAATTGTCAGGACAACAAGGCTGGCATCTGGCGAGTCAGGCACTTTCTTGATCAGCCAGCCACTTCTAGGATCACAGTTTTGGATGTAGACACCTTCAGTCTCCTTAAATACTGTTTTGAGAACCTGCATCCTTTTTTTGGATCTGGCCTTTTTTTATACTTGAATACATTAACCTCATGCACAGACACTAAGAGAAGTGATCCTAAAGAAAAATAAAATGATAATACGATGTGAGATCTTAGCCATGTCTAGAAGAAGGTATTGTTCTTTTCTGTGCTTGAGTTAGGCACATTTGTTTTAACAGCTTTTAACACTGTATCCCATTTACTATTCTTGCGCTCTAACTGCCTTTTCCTAAACTTGTGCTGAAATAAATCATTGCTGTCTTCATCCTCAGCCTCTGACACTATCTCCATTTTTTGTATAATCAATTTAATGAGGTCATGTTGCTTTTCCAACAGTGTTGATATATCTTTGAGCCTAAAAAAATAAAAAGAAAAAAATATCCATACAACAGGCTTTGTAATTTTGTTTCAAAGGACATTTTAGTTATTAAAATTACAGACGCAAAAGACCTGACAGTTGTCAACTTCACCCTCCTGCTAACAAAGAGTTTTATCACGAGTACATTTAATCTTTCAAGCTGTGGTACTTTTCCTAGTTTCAGGAAACAGGATTAAAGAACAGATTCCTGGTTCTTGTGAAAAGTAACTTACTATACACTTAAGGTAAGAGCAACTTCACTCTCAAAACAAAATTCTGAATAGTTCCACCAAAAGATTTTCGTTGACTGAAGTAGTCTGGCAAGAAAAAGGGGCCAGATTTGCAATGGCAATTAAGAATCCAGAAACATTTAGTGAACTTTGTAACTATTTTAACAGCATAGGAGAGATACTGATGAGGCACTTACGGATCTCTTTTAGTGCTTTTCATACAAAGAAAGAGTTAACATCAGTTAGCATCATGTATACAGAACACAATATCTATTATCTTTTAAGAAAAAATGAAAAAAATGGGAAATGTGTCTAGAAACTGTCTTCATAAAACTACCAAACAGGCTTTTTGAAAATTTACTTTTCAGGATGTCTAGACTCACAAAATTACAGCATGAAATATCCATAGTGACTGAAAAGATTCTCTGTGAAGAACAGTTTGTGCCTTCTTTAGATGTAGTTGCCTTTTTTTTTTTTCTCCCAAAAAAGCAAGTACGTTTCAAAATATGTGAAAACCACAAGAATTAAAATAATGCAGCAACTAGCTAACATGAACACCAAGCAAAAAAATTCCACCCCAAATCAAAAAACAAAACTGTATACGCTCAGCACTGATTGCCACTAGATTCAGCAGGAACTGAACTCTGTCTTGAACTCTGACACTAAAAACGTACTGGCAACATAGTAAACCAAAGTTTCCAGCCAATATTTTCAGAGCAGTGAATATAACTTTCCACAGTGAAATTGTCATACATTATTCTATTCCAAATAACTATAATACAGTAGTTTTCTTCCCTCTTTGCAGGGAAAAAAAAAAAGGATGATGTTTTATGCTTGCTCCTAATAAACTGATATAGTATGGATTTGAAGAAAGACTTGTTAAATTCTATGGTTTGCCTACATCTGTAGGGTGTATTCTCATCCCTTCAATTCTTGCTGAGTCCTTCATGTGAAAAAATATTTAATCAGAATCTGTGCAGGGAGAAAAAATTCAGTAGATTAAAAAAAAAAAGGAGAAAGAAAAAAAAAGAAAAAAGAGCAGGGGAGAGTGAGACAAAATGAGAAAGAATAGATTTTCCTAGCTGTACATTCAGGAAGGGCTTTTCTGAAACCATTCTTGCTGATATATTGGTAAGATGAGTAAGAAAATTCAGTACAGAGAATTTCTTCCAAGGCTTTGGGAAACAGATGATTTGTTCAAAAGAGAACCAGGACACCAGTCCGTTTTTGGAGAAACAATCTGAAGCAGATTTACCATCTCATCAGTGGAAAGTCAGTTACAGATTGTGTATATTTGCAAACCAATTGGAATTACATCAATTGTAAGTTTAAAATAACCATTGAAAACCTTCATACACAAACTCCTAATTCTGAAACAAAAATGCATTTTCCCCATTACTTCAGTTTACTTTAATGAGCAAACAAGTCCTCTTTCTCTGCCATCGGATAAAAATATTTCTCTATCACACAAGCATTTTGAAGGTAAATATATTACAGAATTTAAAACACTAAGTTACGATAGTGAGGGAGCTTACTTAAGGACACTAGAGACATCGAATTTTACTTTTTTGGTACAGTCTGGAGCTTCAGAACACTTTTTAAAATAGGAGTATATTTGTAGCATTGGTTCTAATTATTTTTACACCAGTAAAATAACATAATGAATACCTGTATTTCTGCTTCAGAACTTCCAGTTCTAATGTTGTATCAGTGCTCTGCGCATCTGTGGTAGAGTCCTCACACCCAAAGCAATACTGGAAAACGCTCTAAAGAAAACATGGAACCAAACCGAAATCAGATATTATAGTCTGACAACAGATTAAAAATCCCAAATAAGTGAACGATAACAGTCTCCACAAAGTTTTAAAGTTGAAAAGAGTTTCTGCTATGAAGTTATTTTTTGTATATCAAACATTTAGTTTGCAAAATTTGTTTAATCCGAAAATTCAGTCTACAAACATCAGCTGAAATGAAAAGTAAACAAATAAAAGAAGAGATGCCAAAAGGGAGTAATTGTGTTTCTTGTCTGAATAAATTCTGCAGCATGTCTCGCTTCATAAAGTCACAGATCACCGAGAATTCGTACACAAATTGTATCTGAATAAGTTAGGCTGCACTCGAACTGATATATCATTTTCACTAAAGACAGTCAAGATCTAATCACGATTCCTCTGATGTCAGTTAATGATTGATTCCTATTAAAGCAATATTCCTTGCAACGTGTGCACGAAGTTAAGTCGATCATATCACATTTTTGTAAGAATTCTTTAGCCTAAAATTCACGATCTTACCATAAATCCACAGTATCTCGGCCTGTTGGGATATACAGTGATGGATTCCTGGTCCACCCGACTTAAGAACCAAAATGGTAGCTTCTTCTCTAAGTTGGTGTGAAGATTAACCTAAACAGAGTTTTGCGTTTAGAATAAGATATATTCTTTAAAGATAAAGACACATTATCATGTGAAAATAGCCATCGTGTCATTATATTGTAATCACTGTTGCTAGATGTCAAGTCTCAGAGGGTATCTATGCTGCAAACAATGGTATAATATTTGAACAGTCCAGCCCAGACACTAAAACAACTAGTCATAGCAGTATTGGCTAGCTTAGCAGAATTAATTATTCCACATAGACATGTACTCTTACAACTAAAATGGTTCCAAAATTGAGTTAGCTCTTGTGTAATGGCTTGAATAGCTCCTGTGGGTTGCAGTATAGAATTACAGGGCAGAAATGTTCAAAAGACAGAATACCTGTCATAGCCACAGGTTTTAAGACAAAGTAGTAACGGGAAAGTGAGTGATCTTTCTCTCATTAGTTGTGCTGTCAAGTCAGTATACATTCAGATGCCAGTGGAACACCAGTGAGAAAATAATTTTTCCCTTGGGCAGAAACCAGTATGTTATACATGAGTGCCCTTTCAGGTGATGCTACCTTTCCAGACATTCCCAAATTGCTACAGAAGTACCGAGCATATGTATCTAAACGAACAGGATGTACAGTATAAGCCTATTGCAGACAACCATAATCCTGTCAAACATACAGAAGGTTACACACTTCATCAAGATTTCGTTAATTCCGTCTAAAGTCGCAAGACATCACCCTTCCTGAGCATTCTGTCGGCAAAGAAATATCTGAACAGGTGAAAAGCATTAACTGCTACAAGAACTGCCCTCCTACCTCTGCTTTAGTCATTTCTATCTCTAGCAAAAGAAACGGCTCTTGGGAGGAAAAAGACAATTCTTCAAATACACTTGAACTAAGCCAGTACAGCACACAATTTAAAGTTATGTGACTGCTAAAAGTTATTTCTGAGCTGTTCTTGTTCTTGCGTATTCTGTCTATGCACACCTTTCTTTTTTGTGCTCCGCCACTAGGTAGGCTCTGAAACTTTTTAGAAAAAGCAGTCAGCAGAGAACACAGGCAAAGCCAGTCATGGCATTAATTTTATGAATGGTCAGTTCTTCTCACAATACAGACTTTAAACAGACCTTCAACGAAGCACGTGGACAGGTGGTTTCTAAGAACGTTAGCAAGACGTAATCTTTATTTGACAGGTGTATACTTTGTGTACTTCCACTTGTGAAAGTCAAGCTTGAAATACTGCTTGTAATGAAAAGAAGCTTTTGAAAACTGTATGCCAAATTTATAATTTCTTAAAATGAAAATGGTATTGGTGGTATTGCCATAGTCCCAGTATGTAAGCCTTAAGGAGTACAATTGCAAAAGCTACTTTGAAAATATCTAAGATACCTATAGTTTTCAAAAGCATATAGGTTACTAAACTCTTCTGATATCAACAGAAATTCTGTTAGGTGACTTTATACATCTTCAGGTATCTAAAAACATTTAGAAATATGACCCCAAGTTCCTTAGTTACACCTGCTATTGCATAGTATCTCCTCAGTATACAGACCAGCGAGCCTTCAGTATACTGCAATAAATTTGGTGTCCTTTTGATTTCTGTATACCTTAACCTTCTTTCCCCTGCATCAGTTCTCTCCTTAAAAGGCAACTCTTCAATTTCAAACATTGCATGTACTAATTTTGAGATTCTGTTGCTGGAATAACTCAGAATTCATTGAACTGACTGTTAAAAAGTTCCTTGAAAATGCATTTGCTTATACATTTCCTTGACAATGACCCACATGAATGAAAATGAGAATCAGAACAGGATGTCCATATTCACCAATTTGCTTTACAGAGATGCTAAAGATATTAGGTAGGGATGTCGATGATAAATCAGCTAATTATCTAAATTATCTTCTAACAAAGATAACTACTTCCTATAGTTAGCACTACTTACCTGCATTGCAATCCTTTTGAGTGCAGCGTATTTTTGTACTTCAGCTATGTCCCCAACAGCCAAACCAATCTAAAAATACCAAGAAAGATTTCATTATCTATTTTTTCACAGTCGGTAATTTCAATTGTATTTCTTATTCACATTTAAACCCAAAATAACTCTAAAGTTAAATTTATTTTGTTTCACTTGAATTTGGAAACATACCCCTTTAGTGCGCATTGGGAAAATCCATATCAAGAAATGTAGTAAGCTTTTTTAATGTCACCTAACTGTCTACCGGTAAGGCACTAAAGAGCTACTTCAAAGATTTGTCAAGAACAAAGTCCCCTCTTTTTGATTCTTCATTACAGCTAATATGTTAAAAAACTTGTTGATCTCTTCATTGAATAGAATCATGGCAGTAATAAATAACTCTAAAAACCTGAATTGTTTGATATTTATTGCTCAGCTCGTATAAAAACCTGATTCCCTGTCATAGTTTAATGTGGCACCTGGCAACTAAATACTAGACAGCTGGTTGCTCACCCTTCTCCTTCCCCCACCAGCAGGATGGGGAGGAGAAATGGACAAAAGGTAAAACTCAAAGGTTGACATACAGACAGTTTAATTAGACAACAAAGTAAATACTACTACTACTACTGTTAATAATAATAATAATGACTATGCAAAACAAACTATACAAAATATAATTTCCTCACCACCTGACAACTGATTCGCAGCCAGTCCCCGAGCAGTGATTGTGGAGCCCACGAGTTTCCCGGAGCTCACAAATTTTGCAGTTTCACCAAAACTCACAAATTTCGCATAAGTCCCGAAGCAGACCAAACTCCCAGAAAAGTTCAAACTCCCAGACCAGAGAGGGTTCAAAGACACAGAAATGAGAGAAGAAAGATTCCTGCCCCCTGGCGAACCCCCATTCATACATGGAGCATGACATTTATGGTATGGAATATTTCCACTGGCCAGCTTGGCTCTCTGTCTGGTTCTGCTCCCTCCCAGCTCCTGCACACCTGCTCGTTAGCTGAATATGGGAGACTGGAAAAAAGTCCTTGATTTCTTAGCAACAACTAAAAACACCAGTGTTATCAACATTCTTCTTGTACTAAATCCAAAACACAGCAGCTACTGAGAGGAAAATTGACTCCATCCCAGCTGAAACCAGGACATTGCCAAAAAAAATTGATGTTCAATGGAACATGGTTGATGGTGTATTACATATTTTCCCCCTTTCTCACTATTACCAGATTTTCTGATTCATTTTTTCAGGTCAGGCTCATTAGTTTTAACACTACCGCTGACTGCTGTTTTGTGTGCAATGAAGATCTGGGTTTTGGCATTTAAAAAAAATTCTGCCAGCGCTAGGCTATGATACCGCAAGGGGTTGAACAATTAAGACTATGTTTACTCTAGGAGGCATGCATTTATCAAAATACTTCTTAAAGTCATTGTTCCCAATTTTCTTTATCAAGACATAACAGTACATTGCAGCTCCAGTTCAAATACCGTCACAGATACTACCTAAAGATAGACCAGATAACCCTGCAAGAGTTAACTCTTGAAAAATACTCATGACAGTAACCTGGAGAGAAACAAGTCCAGGGAAAGGCAGCTTTTTAATATGTTACTGAAAATATCCATTTGTTAAACAATGAACAAATGTCATGAATCAGCACTAAAGAAATTCTATTTGCTAAAACTGCGTATAAACCTCTGTTTACCTGCTTTGTGTTTTAATAAGTAGTGTACTTACTAGCAAGTTCATAAGAAGGATTGGAATAAGCAAGGTAAATATAATGAGAACTGTGTAACTCAGGAATGGATAAGGCAATTCACTGCTTAGTAACGGATCAAGAAATGCATCATGGTAATTAATGTCTCCCAACATCATTGCAAACGTCTTCATTACAGAAAGCAGAGGTGTGCTATAGGTTTGCTGCAAAAAGAAGAAATACTAAAATCAAGAAAAAAACCTGATGAAATTTGTAAATAACCTCTTGAGATTCTTTAGTCAAAAATTATACTTCTAATGATAAAAAGTTAACTGTGACATTCAACTAACCTGTGAACCCAAAAGGACAAAGAAACTCAGTCCAAAGGCCAGTATCAGGAAAAAGAAAACTACAGCAATCCGAATCAAAGTCCTCAAAATTTCCCAGAACATCACAACATAGATGCCATAATTTTCAAATCTAGGCAAGAAGTAAACAGAAAAGATATGCAAAATTAAATACTGAAGTTAGAGTCCCTTACAGTTATTTATGTAAGGCAATAAATAATCCTGATTTTTGTGTGTGAAAAGAGACATTTCGCCTCTCTGAGACATTCTGAGATGGTATGAACATGTATTTTCACATCCAAAAAGAATGCAAGTGGTCTCCTTTACAGCAAGCCTAAACTACATAATTTTATATTTTAATGCATTAAAGCAGTACTTCTTCAAGATATTATTTTTCATGGACAACTTTTACTCTCTCCATAGCCACAAACATACAATATTGTACAACTGTTGCATTTGGAATAATAGCATTAGGAAATAATCAAAATTTTTGCTGCATTTTGAAGCAAATTAGCAACCAGAACAAAGGACAACTGGCACCATGATCCATCTAGCAGACACAGGCCTGATTTAAAAAGACTTCATTTTTTATGACACTACAAAGTATGGAAAACAAGCAAACAAAAAGAAACACGTTGCTCAGGAAGGTAAGGGGAGTAGCACAATTTTATGACATTTGTGTTTCCAACAACAGTCTGTCATCTGACAAGTCTCTCCCATTCTTTGACTTGCACAAAAACTAGATCTCAGAACATGAGTTGTCACAAAGCAGATAAAGCTACTTTTTCCCCCAACCCAAAGTTGGGAATTTATGTCCTCTGCAAGCTCCAGGGTCCAGACATCTGGTTGACAGTAGCAACTGAGAAAATCTCTCCACAGTATTTTCCCCCTGAAATATTATGTGCAAGGCTGAAAAGATCAAACTGGAAGTAAAGAAACCTGCTCTTCTCGTCTTTATTAGGCATTTATCAGGCAAAACTCCATTGGAGTCAAAGGAGCTCTAAAGGCTGCTTTGAGAAGAGATGGCCTAAATGAGTTAGAAAATGATGTGTAGAGTTCTACTGCTGTACAAATGAAAAACATTCAGGCCAGGGAAGCATTTTATCTAGCAGAAAGAAGGTTAGGCATTCATGAATTTACTTTTTACTGTTTAGGTTCAACTCGCATTTTGCGCACAGCACACAGCAGAGAGGACACGTCCAGTCATCTACAATCAGACACACACAGGACAAGGTTTGCCAGCACAGGCAGTACCATAAAGATTCTCTCTCTTTATGACATTAACTCTGTTTACAAACCTTGTCCTTCAACATCCCAACTACAGTAAAATGATCCTGACATTAATCAGCAAATGCTGTGTTTGTCTGCCTGCCAGACCTCATGGGGGTGATCAGTGCACACATACGGTAAGAATCAGAAGAATATATATGCAGTGTTATCACATACTGTCGTCCTTATTTTCTGAACAGCTCTAAATCATTGCTTTTTTACTGATCAGCCACACTTCATATTTGTGCAAGGCAGTCCTGCTCAGGCACAAGCATGTTTAATTTATTAGTCTTAAGCACTACACCCACACTATTTTTCTCTCCACCCAACTCTCCTGTGGAGCATAACTAGGACACTATTGTACCAGTGACAGCATTAAGATCATTAATGACAATAAATAGACCTAATGTCAACAAAAGAAATAATTTCATCCATTATAATTCTTTTGCAGGACACTATGATGTAGAAAAGTGGGGTGTGCCATTTAATTTGTAAAATGATAAAAGAATTTACTTTCTCCCAGGTATTACTTATGAAAACAGATGTCCTTTTGTCTCTTGTAATTCATATCCTTTTTTTTCAAGTGAAAGTCTATACAATGTATTGAAACATATTTTTTAAAAAGACACATGCAGTGTCTTTGCTTACATAGCTTTAAAAGGTGTCTTGTTATTTCTTTAGCTGTAAAAACACATGCTGTGATGCTCTACATGACAAACACTGCAAACTACTTTACAGTTCATGAAGTTAAAAATTCCTATGGTCCTAATCTGGAAAATTGTATGGCTTGAAAAAAATAAAAATAAAAAATAGGGCTATCACATTTGATCAGTCATGGTTTAGGTTATGTAAAATATCTGAAAATATTAAAACTATTTTATTGTAAAGCACGTAAATAACTTTTACCGTTGAAGGTAAAGCAAGAAGTTCATCCAAGACAAGTATACAGCAATTGCTCCACATTCCCACTGCAAATGAGCTGGTATATTAATAAATAAAGAAGACACAAAAATTATGCTTGTAGTATAAATTGTCCAGTCCAGTAGATTGGAGTAATCCAACAAATATTTCAATTTCTAGGATTTAAGAGAGACAGATACATATTTACAAGTCATGCATCATTAAAGGACTTAATTAGATATGCTATTTAAATCCTCTTCTCACTTTTAATATTCCATAAATTGGTATTTCCCTTTTAATTAGGGAAAAGTCAGATTTATTTCAATATCACACAAACTGCTATGCAATCACTGTCTGATTAATGTTATTACTCTATGTATTTACCTGCTGAATGAGTTGAAATATTTCTTTGCAGATTCCCAGTAAACTCATAATTAAAAGTAAACACATACACACCCTTGTGAAGTATGAGCTCTGAAACAAAAAGCAGACCACAAAACAAATTAGAAATTAATAAATGAATGTTTATTTCAGCTCTACCTACCATATATACATTATATTGCCAAGTTCAGAAACTGTTAGCTTCCTTCAAATAAACTTATTGCTACCTAAATTCTGTTTTCTAATATTTAGCATGAAATTCACATCATGTATATTGTGTTTAAGTAATTCAAACTATGTATGAAAGTTTGAGCATTCCCCTGATAAATAGTTCCTGTGCAGCTTCCTTATTACTACTGTGTGAATTTGGGAACTGAAATTGCAGTATTTATGCCATATTTTCAGTATGGTTTGCCACTGGATGAATATAGAGGCAAATTCTGTTGTCCATAACTTCAATATCACATTCCAGCATCCAAAATGGCAATAAAAGTCTTTGGGCAAATTGGAAGTCCTGGCATCCTTATGTGGCTGCTCCCTTTGATGTCTCCCTTTACAATCAGTATAAGAAAAGACAACTTTGTTGTGAAAAGCTTTCTGCTGGCACAGATAACAATAGTGAATTTCATCTTTCAACCTATAGAGCTAATTCCCCACCTGAGGGGTTCATCAGCTCATAGGCAGACCACAAATTTATGGCACTCACTTTTCAGTGGTGCTGCAGCACGCATCAGCATCTACCCCACTGTGACGTCCCTCTTTAGCCTGGGTTAAGAGTATAGCATCATGCTCTGTAACACCATGCTCCCTGCACAGCTGGCATTCCCCACTCCACTCCCATTACTGGGTCGTTAGGACACCCTGTCTCCTCCAGTGCATGACATTTCATATGCACTGCTGTTGCTTTAGTCTCTCAGGCAACACCTCCATGGTTCCTGTCCAGTGGCCTGCTTCTCCACCAGCTGGCATCATTCCTCACTGAAGGACGGGACTCCATCTTCCAGCAGGGCTTCTTCTACCCAGTCTCTGATGATTCCAGGGCCTGGGTCAGTATGAGTCATTCCTGCCTCTACTCTACGCAGCTGCTGCCATTCTCCTGTCTTCCACCAGGAAAATGAGTCAATTAGTGGAGCATGAATTCTTCCAGTTCTGCTAGTTCTTCTGGCTTCTGAATCTTTGAGAATCCTGCACTTACTGGGCTGAGCTGGGTATGTGATTCTCCAGACTTCTTCGTACATCAGGATATCCTCAGGAACCTTTAATATCCCTTAAGTTTATTTTATTTCATATTTCTACTAGCATATCCTTTTTGAGTTCCTATTTCAGTTTTATGTCTTTTGTCTCCCAAAAGAATTGTAAAATATTTGCTTGTCCCTTTTCTTTCTTGCCAGAATTATTGGTTTTAGTGATAAAATCACTTCTTTGAAATGGATCATTTGCAAAGTTCGCCTCACAACAAAAACTTGTCTCCATTAACACCAGTCTGTTACCGTTTCAAGGCTAATGAAACAGGTGTCTCTTCTCAGAATATATGACTACGTTGTGGAGATAGAGCTCTGTGACTCTCCCACCCTTCACACGGACACAGGAGTGTAACACTGTGTATGAATTGCACTCACAGGTTCAATAAACAGCAGAACATGCCGTTCCTTCTCTGGAAGTATAATACAATGTTCAGCTTAGGGACAACAAAGCCCTCTCAAAAGACAGAACACTGCTTAGTTTTAACTGCAGGAAGGAAACGCTTACAAAAAGGACATCAACCAGTCGCACCAATGTCTCTCTTTTCTAAAGCCTCATTCTCCTGCAGCAGTGGACCTGACAAGTCTAACTTCTTTGGTTCACTATTGTGTTCTAATTATTCCAGTTCCAGCTTCTGAAAAAAAGTTTCAGCTTTGTTTCTTAACAACCCCGAAGTATCTATGGAGGACAGGCTTATCCTGAGACAGGGTTCATCCTTGTTTGCTTTCCTTTTGGCACCAACTAAAGCACCATTTCCATCCAGCGCATATCATGAACGAGATCAATATTCATAAATTACTAGAGTAGCCCCACACCTATCACAGTTGTGACCGAGAGAGAAATATTCAAAAGTCACTGTGATGCATATGTACTTTGCTACCTAATCAAGTTTTTCATTTTGAGATATCATAATTACAAAATGTCGGTACATCGATCACATTTTAGTCCAATACAATTTTTTCTGTTGATTTATTTTAAGTTTATTAACAGGGATTATAAGAAACACCCATTGCACTTAAAAACCTTTCACAGAGTTTTCCATGCATATATGACTGAATTCTGTTGTTACGTTTTTCACCATTGTTGTACATGAGGTACCTATATACAGACTGGCAAGAATTGTTCCATTTTAGCCTCATAGTTTATGAGCCTAGTGAAGAAACACTGGGCCTGCAAGGGAAAATAATGCATAATATGGGCAAAGAAAGATGTATTTGAATACCCCAAAGCACTCTATTATTGACTACTCTTTCTAGGTCAAGTTTTAAATGTGTAATATCCAGTTATTTTGGACATAGAAAGCTAAAGAATCCACTGTTTTCTGTACTTTCGTGATTAAATACACATTAACCTTTTTTCTTCAACTTTAAATAAATATTCACTTCAGGGAAGAAATTGAAGTAACCATGTACTAAATGTAAAATTTTCAGAAAAGATTAAAAATAAGAAATGAGAATTGAAAATTATCTACAGAAGTTGCTGCTGAATGCTTAAAAATATACTCTTCAATTCTATTCCTTAGAGCTGCTAAATCATAAATAATTCTAGAAATTATTTAAACAATGACACCTTTTTGATATAAAAATCCTAAATGTATTGTAATTAGTAAGAAAATTCAGTACCTCATAGTCTAATGGTCTTGATTCATGGATCTCTGTTCCATTCAAAGGTCTTCCTGGCTGTATGTGAGTGACCAGAAGAGTCAGTGGGATGAGACCGAGAGAATATATGCCCAAATTCATCAGATGTGCTCGAAACCCATAGGCCATCCTTGAAAGCAAGAACGTTAAAGTTACAACACTTTAAAAATTTAGAAGGGCATGCATTCAAATGTTACAGCTAACAATGTTTTCAAGATGAGGAAATATTTATTAAAATGTCCTTTTGTGATGAATGTGTTCATTGAGCTTTATGTGGACAAAAGTGTATTTGCCCTTCTGTTCCTCTTCTTTTTAACTCAACAACCCTATTACATATTTTTTGCAATATAACGGAAACAAATATAGTGGCTGTCTTTGCTGTAAATATCAAAGAATTACTACTAAATGCTAAGCTACATTTTATATGCTAATCACCACCGCTGTCTAAATATGCATATGAGAGGCTATATGGAAAACATATTTGCTTCAGTCAACACTATAAATATGTATAACTTAGTAAGCAACTCTCAGGCACAATAGCCTTCATCCTGACATGCAATATTGTATTTTATGTACATTATAATACACCTACCATTTCATAAGCAAATATTCTTTACACACGGGATGACTGAGTAGCTCCATGCGATTGTGACGTACCATGGCCTACAAAACAAGAAAGCAGAAAGATCAAACTTGTCTCATCTAGCTAAGCAAAGTGCTTACAAAACTGGCTAGGCCACCTTCTTTACTTGAATATTAGCCTAATAAAATGTAAAACGTCTGCAAGATATTGAAAAGTTCTTTTGCTTATGTACTCTGGCCCAAAGCTACTACTGTCTTGCCTTCTCTGCCTACTGAGGCATCCAGCTTCTCCTGCTGTTCTGTTAGGCTCTTTCAAGCTTTAAAAAATTGTTCAGATTATTGACAACTACACCTATGAGATGATCAAGCTTTTCTAGTTACATTTAACTTGTTTATTTATTATTAGACAGTATACCAAGTCTAACTGCCAACAGGAAACACAAACAGCAATGAAATTAAGCCAGAAAGTTTGTTCTATAAACATTTTCTGACAAGGAATGAGAGAACAGACTGACAATGTGAAATAACAGCCAAATTCATTTTAGGCACAGAAAGTATTTTGCAATTAGCATATGAAAAAAGCAGATTTGCCAGGGTTTTCAGTGCCTTATGTTCCAGTGCGTGGTTACTACAATGACTGGAGTACACTTTGCTTGGATACTGTACTTGCAGGTACAGCATGTTCTCTTGAAACATTCATAGTTTAAATAAACTAAGAATTTTTACCTAAACCTAAAAGAAATCACAGAATCACAGAATGGTCGGGGTTGGAAGGGACCTCTGGAGATCACCTAGTCCAAACCCCCTGCCAAAGCAGAGTCACCTACAGCAGGCTGCACAGGACTTTGTCCAGGCGGGTCTTGAATATCTGCAGAGAAGGAGAATCCACAACTCCTCTGGGCAGCCTGTTCCAGTGCTCCTTCACCCTCACAGTGAAGAAGTTCTTCCTCATGTTCAGACAGAACTTCCTATGCTTCAGTTTGTGCCCGTTGCCCAAGTGTTATTTATTACTTAGACTATAGGAACTTTTGCCCATACTTCATTCCAACATACTTTTAACGTACAGAGTTATGGGCTTTGGAGAAGAAATATTATAATGAAAAATTCAAACCTCTTGATTTTATCTAAAGAAAGACAGCATGGAATAATGTCAGAGGAAAATAAAGAACGAACTTACATTTAAAGTGGTAAGTGGTTCATAGAAAATGTCTTCGCCATCCTTTACTTTCTTGTTAAGTGTCAGGGGACACTGAAGATATCTGAAGTTATATTCAATCTGAATAATAAACACATACCATCATTTAAATGCGATGAAACTGATAATCTAAGACTGAGATAATGTGCTTAATTTAAAAAAGGTTATTCTTTAGAGAAAAATGGCATATTGTGTCAAAGTAATCAGAACACTGACGTATACCAATTGTTACTTACTCTGCCAGCGAACACGTCACCAAGATACACATCTGTGACGGTAAAGTGATTAAACAGTCATTTTGAATTGTAAAATAAAAAGTACACATTTCTTCTTTAAATAGTACAGTTTAAAAAGGTTGTACTCGTAACTGTAATTTGTTTTAATGTTGACTTTGAAGAAAAACCTGTATTTAAAAGTTATATGGCTGATAATATAAAGCAAATGTACAGTAGCAGAAAATTTGCAAGTTTTCTGTTAATGATGTAAAGATAATCAAATGTAATAATTGATAAGGTGGTTTTCAATATGGTTTCAAAGGTAACATAACTGTAGAAGATTCATGCTCCTTAGCATTGTGAAAGCAATCTGCTGCTTAATAGTTTGGACAAGAATTTACAAAAAAAACCTATGTTGGACTCTAAATTATTGACGGCAATTGTACTGCTTATGATAGGTATGCTTTTGATATGCATAAACAGGTATTAGGTCTTCTACCACTGTTATTCTGAAATATCCATAACCTCCGATACCCAGCTTGATTGCAAGAACTAACACAGCAAACATAAAGTCTATAGATTGCTCAAGTTTAATGGCATACTTGTTAAAATGTGTGAGCATGAAGATTGCAGAAAGCCATTTACAGCCCAAAGGATAAAATAATATCAGTCACCTGTGTGTTTTCTGTTAAGATCTGATATTCATCTACAAGCGTATCTTATGCACATGAACTTGACATATACATTAAAAGTGTGCATATTGTGTATTTCCAAAACTTTCAAGTCAAAAATGTGTTCATTTCAGCATCACAGAGGGAACAGAGAGAACTAAATCAGTGGCTTTGCTAAGAAAAAAACAAAGAGACTAACAGTTGAAGATTGCTAGTATCTGATGAAGGGATTTTTAAAAGTCATCCAAACATTGAGGAGTTTTTTGCCAAAAATATATATTAAAAACACAGATTCAAATACAGTCATTGGTGAATAGCTACTGAATTATTCATAAATCAAGTTAAAATATCAGCTGATTTCAATTTACCAACTATAGAACTACAATTGCAACTACAGAAAATATTTAAGAAGTATTAGAATTTAGTCCAGTATTAGTAGTTAAAAGAAGCTGATGATTTTCTAACTTAATTATTATCTAAATAATGTTCCGCTGCTAACATACAGCCAGGCACATTGTGACATAGTCCATCCCAAAACTGTAAAATACACTGTCTTCATAAATTTTTTCATCCACTTACGTAGAAGTCTCGACTTGTCTTTTCCTCTGAAGATTCAATTATGCAGTTGTCCAAAACCAGCTTTGCAGATGAACAAAAAAGTGAATTATGGTGATATAAATAACATTCATCAGAAAGAATATGTTTGTACCTGTAGAAAATGACCTTCAAATACAGCAGACATTTAATGGAAGTGATGATTCAATCACATTTTACGGTGTATGTTTTGAAGACATAAAACTTCAGAGTTTACATGTAAAATCATGAAACTATGCAATTTACAAGGCTACATGTTAGTTTACAAGTATAAAATGTGAAGTGTTTATGAAAATACACATATCAAGTCACTCGCTATTTTAATAAAAAGCATTTCTGAAGCATCATTTAACAGTTAGCTCAGAAGTGGAAAATATCTCAAATGGTTTTGAACCCAATTAATTCTCTTCTTAGATCCTGGGAACTACAGGCCTGTCAGCCTGACGTAGGTGCTGGGCAAGATTATGGAGTGATTCATCTTGAGTGCTCTCACCAGGCATGTGAAGGACAACCAGGGTATCAGGCCCAGCCAGCCTGGGTTCATGTAAGGCAGGTCCTGCCTGACCAAACTGATCTCCTTCTATGACCAGCTGATCCACCTAGTGGATAAAGGAAAGGCTATGGATGTTGTCTACCTGGAATTTAGTAAGGCCTTTGACACTGTTCGCTAAAGTATCCTCCTGGAGAAACTAGCTGCCCTTGGTTTAGATGGGCGTACTCTTCGCTGGATAAAGAACTGCCTGAATGGCCGAGCGCAGAGAGTGGTAATGAATGGAGTTAAATCCAGCTGGCGGCCAGTCACGAGTGGTGATCCCCAGGGCTCGGTTTTGGGGCCAATTTTGTTTAATATCTTTATCAATGACATGGATTGAGTGCTCCCTCAGTAAGTTTGCAGATGACACTAAGCTGGGTGGGAGTGTCAATTTTCTTGAGGGTAGGAAGGCTCTACAGAGGGATCTGGACAGGCTGGATTGATGGGCCGAGGCCAACTGTATGAGGTTCAACAAGGTCAAGTGCCGGGTTCTGCACTTGGGTCACAACAACCCCATGCAACGCTACAGGCTTAGGGAGGAGTGGCTTGAAAGCTGCTCACTGGAAAAGGACCTGGGGGTGTTGGTTGACAGCCGGATGAACATGAGCCAGTAGTGTGCCCAGGTGGCCAAGAACACCCATGGCATCCTGGCTTGTACCAGGAATAGTGTGGCCAGCAGGAGTAGGGAAGTGATCGTGCCCCCTGTACTCAGCATTGGTGAGGCCACACCTTGAATACTGTGTTCAGTTTTGGGCCCCTCACTACAAGAAGGACACTGAGGTGCTGGAATGTGTCCAGAGAAGAGCAACGAGGCTGGTGAGGGTCTAGAGAACAAGTCTTGTGAGCAGCGGCTGAGGAAGCTGGGGCTGTTTAGTCTGGAGAAGAGGAGGCCGAGGGGGGACCTTCTTGCTCTCCACAACTGCCTGAAAGGAGGTTGTAGTGTGCAGGGTGTTGGTCTCTTCTCCCAAGTAACTTGCAATAGAATGAGAGGCAATGGCCTCGAGTTGCATCAGGGGAGGTTTAGATTGGATATTAAGAAAAATTTCTTTATTGAAAGAGTGGTCAGGCATTGGAACAGGCTGCCCAGGGAGGTGGGACATGGTTTAGCAGGCATGGTGGTGTTGGGGTGATGGCTGGACTTGATGATCTTAGAGGTCTTCTCCAACCAATGATTCTATGATTCTCTTCTGACTTTCGTCACTTTCATACTCCTTTTTTATTACTTTTGCACTCTTCTAACTCCATTGATTTCAGGAAGCCAAGAACTTTTTCTAATATTAAAGAAATTAAACTGGACAAATCAAAACTATCATTGAAATACAATTAAATCAATTTCTGAATTTATATTTTTTCTATTTTATAATAATACGTATTAGTGAGGACAGTATTAGAAAAACAATGGGAAATGATGCAATGTATCTAAGTGTGTTTTTTTGTGCTGCCATTTCTTTAATACGTGCAGAAAACTTACTTTAAATGAATCAGGAAGATACTCAACCATTTCCAGCAAAGGACACTTATTGGCACTAGAATAGTGAGAGAACATCACAACAGCTTCTTCCCATCTGCAAAAGATAGTTGATATAATGGAAAATGAATTAGCTGCTTCTCTTTTAAATTAACTACTTTTAGATTATTTGAGTTTTATTTAACACATTATTTTGTAAATCACAAATTGTAACAAGTTTACATACCATCAATTAGAAAATCAGCTGCTTGGGCAGTAATTAGTAACATTCTGGATGCTTCTCTAAGAATGATTCATGTTTAATTCTGTTATCAGTTAAACAGAAATGTTTCAACTATGCTAAGAACTTCTAAAAAATATGAAACTTGAACTAAAGCTGGACTCTTGGGTTACAAGATCAGGTGTGTAATAATAAATACAGTAAAATACTGGCAGTGTTCCTCCAACTCTTACCAGGAGACGTGATCATTAGGCAATAATGCAACACTTTCATTCCCAAAGTGGGACTTGACTACAGTGTAATATAAAATATTCTAAACTGCAGTGGAACTGCCACATTTTTTTAAATACTTGCAACATTTAAAACAACAATTTTACATTAAATCTCTTGAACGGCATCAGTTGTACTCACATTTTGATAAAAATTCTGTAGGTACTGAAGCATTATGTGAATGGTCAAAATTATGTATGTTAAAAGAGAGAAGACATGGGAAAGATTACATATTTCTAATGGCTTCTACATGTTTTTTTTAACAGAATCTGAATACTCAATCTAATATGGAAAACCACATGCCACACAGCTGATGTCCATTACAATTATGCCATTTTTTATTTGCTCTCACTAGAACACAACATAATCTCTGGAATTTTAAAATATGTACTCAGTCTTACTTATAAAACTCCAGGTTTTCAAAACTTAACCACAGTTAAAAAAAACCAACACACAATGGAAGATAAATTTGAAAAGCACTTTCTGTGTACCTTACCTTTTGTGCAAAATGACAGCAGACACTACATCTTTTCTCCTATTGTGTATTGCTTCATGGAAAAAAGAAGCTACTGCTTTGTTGAACAGAATTTTCGCACCATAGTCAAGAAGTAACCTTACTGCTTTTGCATGTCCTTCTCTTGCAGCCAGGTGCAAAGCTGTGTTCTGTGCAAAAAAGTAGTACAGCAATACATCCATGAGAATCATTAAAAAAAAAAAAAAAAAAGAGTACATATTTCAG
>Ga0065711_1000190_pt1 | contig 84585 bp, 33 predicted proteins | sample Hoacrofraction12_FD_59098 | JGI IMG/M metagenome (GOLD analysis project Ga0065711, IMG submission 59098) | Hoatzin crop microbial communities from Cojedes, Venezuela - Epithelial fraction 12 v2 (version 2) | ecosystem: Host-associated > Birds > Digestive system > Esophagus > Crop | place...
AAAAAAAAAAAAAAAAAAAAAGAGGGGAGAATCCAAGTTAAGGTGCTGTTTTTTCAGCCTCCACACATTAGTCATAGGCCCTGAAAAGCAGTTCCATAGCAGAATATATGCTCAGTACTAGGAGCCTTTGCAAAGTTCTCCAGTTCCTACAAGGTCGTGGCCAGAACTTCAGTGAACGGACGCTACTGAGGGCACAGTTTCCCAGTTTATTAACATCAAAGGCAATGGCAAAATAATTCTATCGAGGCTTAGGTAGAACTATTTGCAAGTGAGGTGCTAATCAAAATTAATTGAAGATAGTATAAACTGGTCCAGATAGTTTTGTCTGAATCTTCATCACAAGACTGACCGCTTCACTACTGCTCCTCATCCTTGCATGATTTGCAAAATTAGAGCTTAGTCTGTGATTGCATGACTTGCTACAACCCTCCTTAGGCATTTGGCAAAAGGAGAGCACAGGCTACAGATCTAGAATGAGTCAGCAACAAGAACATCCTAGACTAGGTGTGGAGGATTAGGAGGACCTGCTCTGGCTAACAGTATGTGGGTTGCTGTAAATCATAAGGCTCTTTACCAACACAAGGTGCATTGCCTCTCTAGAAATCAGATGTTCCCCTGTGGGTCTTGCTGTGGCACATGCCTCCTGATATACAGTGCTTTCTTCCAGGAGACTCGGAATTGTCCAAACTATGCAATTATTGGATCTGTGAAGCCAACTGCCTCATTTCTCAGCGGGCTAGGAAACAAACGTGAATCATTCGCTGTTGGAGATTTCACTCTTTGTAACAGAAGCGAACAGAACATGACAACTCTGTTACCCAACAACTTCTGAGGTTTCAAAATTTGCATTCATTCCAAATTTGAAGGAAATAGTCTTTTAAATAGCTGTGAGATTGTGCTGAAATGTGCATTTAGGGTTTGGAAAGGCTGGGATAATGAATCAGATCGCTTCCTCTTTTATCAGCCATGACCAGAGGCACTTGAATCTCTTCAACACTCCTGCTCGACTGATGTCTCTCTCGACTGTTCTGCATTCAGTGCAAATCTGCGCTGCATTGAAGACAGAATTACCTGACCATGTTTTACTAGTAATTCTGAGATTCAGGATGAGATAAAGGAGTGGAAATTTCCCTTTTCTACAAATTACTATTAATAAAGCTTCTGAAAAGTAATTATTAATACCTTTTTAAACAGATTAGCTTATGGAGCTAACTACATGTAGATGCATATGTAAGATACATATATATATATATATATGATATGTTTATATCAGAATTTTTGCTTGCATTTTCCCCACAAAAATCAATGGTTTGGAAGCACATTAAATCACATTTCTGCAGATTGTAAGCAAGCATATAAGTGGTTTTAGGTCTTAAGTTCAAATTCTGCTGCTTAATTACATATTTAGAATTCACACAGAAGTTCACTCTGTGCATACTCCACTTAAAGAGCTAATGAAGTACTCTGCATTCAAGTAGCCGTGCTTAATGTCTCTCTATGGTGAGTCAAAGGTGGAGGAAAAATGTAATGGGGAGAAGACCTGCTTTGCTATAAAGTCTCTCAACTCATCCTATGCTTCTGGGACACAGGCAGGACCCAACTGTTACTTTGCAACTATAAGCAAAGATTTGCTTGTCTGGGCCAAATGTGTTTAAGTCCCAGCTACAGCTTTCCAAGCGCATCCAGCACGTGGGGTTTCTGAAACTGGTATGGCAAAGCTGCGCTGAGCAACTGGATCATTATGGAACCTGATAAAATGCTGTGTCATTGCCATGACAAATCACAATGTCAATAGCAGAGCAGTTTAATGTCCTTGAGGAAGAGGACCATAAATATTATACAGTCTTTGTTAAAGGCCTGTCTCAGCTGTCATTAGTAGCAATTTTTTGTTGACTTCAGTGGCAGGAGGGTTAAATTAATACTGAGTGTTTCTGAAAATCTGGCATTGGATCAAGACTCTTAGATCTAATTTTAGCTCTATTTGCTGTGTGACTGGTGCCAATTACTTCATTTCAGTGTTTTTGCTACCTTAATGCTGGCAAATTACTTTGGACATACCAAAAGTTTTCAGACCTGTTGAACACATTTAACACATTTTCAGAGCATCTGCAGCAGTGAAGTGGAATTACAACCAGTCACATACCATGTGACTACTTCCAAGCAGAATATTCTGCATTTTTGCAAAGAGGCTATTTTTACTCTTAGTATTTAAAAATATGCTGAAGCAGTTAAACAAATGGGAGGCAAAATATTTCCAAACTCTTTACTTCCTACGATACAGTAGGGTGGGTGTAGGGCGTACTTTCTGAACATTGCTGGCTAATTTCTAAACGTACCTATTTTCATAACTTTGAGTAGAATTTTGCCTATCCTGTACTGCCAAAAATTAATTTGCAATGTTCCTTCTTGACCAATACATAAGAAAGTTTCTGTCGTTGTTCTTTCTTTGAATTACCGCATCAACATACTCTTTAATGTGAAAGACACAGTAAATTAAACTTATGTCCTAACTATATAAGATTTCCTTAGCTGATATCTTCTCAAAACAAAATGTGGAGTATGCTTCTTCAGTAAAGTTTAGAGAGAAAAAATGTGTATCAAGGCAAAGATTCCCATTGTGATTTGAGAGAGTAGCAAATAAAATGCATCTGAATGACTCCAGCTCCTAAATCCCAATTTAAAATGTGGTTTAGGCAGTCTTAGGCACATCTACAAGGGATGTCAAAATACTAAGACCATAGGTAAAGAAAGGATTCTAACTGGTATTCATGGGAACCACAAAGCTGATGATTCTGGAATATGTTTTGCTAGGCTAGAATAAATTGAACCCATTTTCTTCCTACTATTGTCACATAATTTAGCTGTAATATGTTATGATGCTTCCTAACTGTATATTATACAGCAGATGGTTCACGTAACATGGTGTCGTAACTAAAATGATGCTGAGAAGGACAGCTCAGAATTTCTTTTGCGCGTAAGCTCACAAAACAGTGTGGCATCTGCAGTTTCATCTCTACATCAGGTGAATGTGGAATAAGAAAATGTAAAAATTGCTTTTTTTCCATCTCTGAGACATTTCTTGGAAGTCTTTGTGCATTCTTGATTTAATTTTTATTTATTCTAACGCATTACCAATAGGATGGTGGATGATAAAACAATTGCTTTATCAGAATATAGGTATAGGATGGATCTGAATCCTCATGCTGGCATGTTTAGAAAATTCAATTTTTGGTAAAACAGCTAATTATTAGAAAGATTCTTTGGTATGGCACTTGGAAATCATGAAGACTTTAGGCTATTTGTGCTTCCCTCATGTGCATAGCAAAGGGATGAGGCAAAAAACAAATCCGATTTCCAGAATGATGGAAAAGGTAGCCAAGTCTGCGAGCACCCAATCATTGCAAGTGAATATGGACCCTCTCTAGTTAAAAAAGCTAATTTGCTTACCTCTTTAAAGATTCCCCAATGGTACAGACATTTTTAAACCTTCTTAAGAGAATTACCTCACAGATCTTCATTAATCTCAAAGTCTGACATCTTAAAACCATTCCCAAAGCTCTAAAGTGAATATTGGGTGGAGGATAAAGTTTGGTGTCTTCATTTATTGAATTGTTAATTAATTCATTTCGAACTAGGCCACAAAGAACCTGAGATTTCCTTTTCTTGATCAGTTTTCTGACTAATCTTAACACTTGGAGCTTTCCCAGTTGAAGAGCATTACAGAAACATCCAAAGTCTAAAAGATGAATTTTTGAACTGTATCTATTCTCTGCTTAAGAAAGCGCTAATCTTTCTGAGATGGGTTGCAATTTATTTCAATCACTCTAGCTTTCTTACCACTTCTTATTAGCTAGGATGAAAATCGAGCTCTTTTCATATGCAAATAGAAATAACTGCTCTATAAGATCTTGAAGAATCCTTTCCTTTACATTTTAACTACCTGGTACAAGTTCCCATATTAAGCAGAAAGAATAATTTAAGACTGAAAGCTACACAGTTATGGAAACATTTAATTAGATTCTTTTTAATAGCTGTTTTTGAGTCTATATTAAAGTATTTTAATAATCTGTTGCCTCAGAATGACCTTTCAATATGCAGGGTATTTTTACAATATATTCTCCTCCTTACTTTACTCTGTAAAGTAATTCACTAATGTCTTGTAATCTGTTGTTGGCCTCAACTCATTTTTCTTTCTGCTGAATGTCCGGGAACTCCCCATCAGACGTGGTTTCTGGCAATTGCGGGACTACTGACATCATTTGCTTAACTACTAACTGTAACACAGAGATGTTCATCATCAGATTCCCTGTGTTGCAATCACAGCTCGTAGCACATGTCCCACCCTAAGGATCAGATTGCAGTGCAGTTAGGAACATCTAGAGCATTTTAAGCAGTGTCAATTTGAAAGCAAATCTCTCCTGCCTGGAGAAAACATGTGTGATGGGTGACATCATAAACCTATTGTGCAACACCAACAGTTGTTTATAAATAATCTATTTGATTGTGAAAAAACAATGCACTCAGAAAATACAAGAAAAGTGGATTCAGTGTGTAGTTTATAAAACAGATAACTTACTGATTGTGTCCATTTCAGCCTTGTACGCTGAGACAATAATTTTTTTGTGTGCAATAAGATCGTAAGAAACCATGGTAGAAACCATGCTTTCTTAACTTAGCATATCATGAAAAAACCCTACAAATCAAATTAATTTCTTAAATATGAAATTCTGTTTCTAGTTAGAAGTCAGCATATGATTTAGGCCTAGTTTTGTTTGTAATCAACCAATATTGATCTAGAATAGTTCAGCTGCCAACACTGGGATTACATTGGTATAAAACCCGAGTTCAAGTTAAATTTAAATCTAAACCCAAATATCCCCAAAGTGTTCTAGTTGTTTGGAGACTAATGAGACTGCAGTTCATGCTAAAAACAAGCAGTTCTGAGGAATCGGTTTCACAGCCTCATCCTTTCCACCCTAAAGACTCAGTTCTGTAGCTGTTACATAATTCAGCCTGAATTCAGCCATAATTCAGCCTGTCTTCAGTGGGATGCAGCTGTCTTGGCTCTTCGTGGCGATGGGGTTTTGAGGGGTTACTGACAGAACCCCTGAGAAGACATGTTGCTCAAGGTGGATGCTTGTATCTAATTTTTTATTGGATTCTGTAAAAAACCCGTGTGCCATTTTGTCTCTGGACAGGATCAGGATTTCAGCTGGGACTAGTGGTACAGGACAACACCCGAGTCTTTTTTCATCTTGGAAAAGTTGTAGTTAGTGAAAAACACAGAAGTGCAATAGGACTGCCTGCACCTTTTCAAGCTAAATTGATTTATCAGGAAATGAGAGTACTCCTGTGTTTAGTATTCGGCCACTAATTATAAAAATGCATTGGTGCATTGTTACTGCTATATGTGCAGTACCTGTTACAGCAGGTAATCATTCTGTGTGTAAGTGATTCTGAATGCCAGTTTCACTGTGGAGAACTGGTTTGTGTCTGAGGTTAAATAGCTGATTGCACACATTCAGTTGCTGGGGAAAAATACGTTTCACTCTTGTACTTTCGGTTTGGAAGTACTTACATTTATGGGGAATTTTTCTTGGCTCACTTGCTATAGCAATACAAAATCAATCTTGAAAAGTTGGTTCTGTCTAATCTTCATTTATAGCTAAGGTTATTTTTTTTTAAGAGAGAAACTGCTATTTTAAATGAGTAATTCCAGGAAACATATATTTTCTCTGCTTTAAATAATCCAGTTCCAGCTTTCTCCTGTTCTTGTGCTGCAAGATGAATAAGAAATCCGTAGAACATTAGCTGAAAATGGAAACAATAAAAGAATTAATACCTCAACAGCTGCCTTTGCTCTTTCAAATTCCTCCTCCAAGGAGTGATTTCTGGAGAGAAGAGGCCCTCCCCAGCGCTGCTCCCTAGTTGATCGTGCCTAAAAAATAAAAGAATAAATCAGAAAGGCATGATATACTGTCTGAAACATTTCTCAGTTATTTCCTTAATTGCCTTGAGCCCCAAATGGCCTTTTCCTTGGGCAAAACTAGTTGTGTTCCTGCATGAATTCCTCTGAATTCTCTTACACTCTACCACAGATCATTCCTCATGGGAAGCAGAGTAATTTATCTTTTCCAGACTTTTCTTTTCACTCAAGATGCATGAAAGATAGAGAAACAGCCAAGAAACGACAATGCAGGAGTTGGGCTACAAAGGGAAGAGCTGACAACTTCGTGTAAGACTTTTAGCTTAATTATTCCTTCTCCTGTATTATATCTGTGTCAACGCATTGCACTCGCTATGCTCCAGAAAGAAAGCATCTCATTTTGCCTGTACATTTTGTGTTCTTCTTTCAGGTCTTGCTTTGGGATCGCATTGGAGAGCCAGGTTTTCTCTGGATTTCATGGGAAGGACAAATCCATTTTACAGTCAGCAGCTCTCTCTTCTGTGCCTTAGTATCAGTCAATCCCATAGGAATTGCATAACAAGTTTCTCCCTATTCTTTTATTAAAAGCATTTTATTTATGGTTTTTTTTGCACAAAAGGCACAGTACAAAACCAGGCAGTATTCAAGGATGGTACAAAAAAGCGCAAAGTGGCCTAATCTTACTAAATAGAGCTCTGACTGCTAATCCCTTCCCTCGTGTTTGTCAGAGGTTAAACTCATTAGCCATTTGCCTGACCATGGTCCCAATTGCATTAATTTACGTGATTATATTTCTGATGACTTTACTTGTCATATTCAATTTCAATGAGCCGCATTGCGAAAAGGCTAATTTTGCTCACGTCAGACTCATTGGGCTGTAGCTGCAAGTGCTGGAATGTGTGCTGCTGGGATGAAGCACCCAACACATTCCCGGGCGTTCATGTATGTGCAACGCGTACTCAAACACGTAAGTCTGTGGGCGCACACACATGGGCTTTTACCTAGAACAATGACATTCATTTGTCAGTCTAGCCCTAAAGTTTCGGTTTTGTTCCCAAGTCTTTGATCTCTCAGGTAGAGATTGATGAGTGAGATGTGTGTTGGGTTGATGATACACACACGGTTAGAAAAGCACGATACAGCACAACTTCTGTGAGGAGTGCGGGGCGGAGGGCACTGTGTGCGTTTGTCTGTGTTGGCTTCTGGACTTCGCTGCACGTGCCAGGAAGCACAGCATGTTAGGGAAGGTCTACACTGAGGATCTGCTGTTTCTGTTTTCACAGCTGCTACCTCTGGTTCATGTTGATTGGAAATTTTTTTTTTCCTTTGGTGAGGCCAAGAAGAGATTTCAGGTTGCCATTGAAAACATACTAAAAACCAATCCTATACACAAACCAGTTATTTTACTGATTAATGGAATTTAGGGCAGAAGAGATAACTGTTTCAAATCGTCCGTTTGTCTCTAAGTCACATGGCAGTGTTTGTCACTCAGTGTTTGCAGGATGAAACTGATGTTCTACAAAGTATAAATGGAGGTTATCTGGAAAATATGTCTTTGAGGAAGGTGCTTGGATTTAATTTAAAGTTATCAAGAGACCTTAATCTTATCACTTTGTTTGCAAATTTGTTTAATTGCCCTCTTTGTATCTCTTATTAATTTTCATTTCAGTTTCCAACCAGCACTTCTTATTCTTTTTCCAGTAGTTTATAGCACTTTTTAGTACCCCTTATTTTCTCTGTGGAAGGATACTGATGACTTTAATCAGGTTTTAACTGTCTTTTAAATGATATAAAGAGACTGAAATCTTAAATTATCTCATTATGTGGCATTTTATTCACATTTCAATGTTTATTGTGTCTCTTTTATTCTCCCTCTTTACTTTTTTATAGCTTTATTTTTCTTTATAGCCATACAGATAGCCAAACTGAACCCTATATTTGGCACTAGTCTTGCCTTTTATACAGAAATCAGGTGATCTCCCATCTCCCACTAATTACGTCTTCTTCTACGCGCTCTTCTTGCCACAGAACTGCACAGGGAGCACTCATGTTGACATCCTCGTACACCCTGAGCCACAAATTCTTTTCAAATTGCCTTCCAGCATAGTGTTGTAAGTAGAGCCTGCATTCTTGTTCTGAAATGTATGACTTTTCAAGTGACTGTATTGGAATATGTATTTATAAAGATGTCTTGGTCACCATCTCATTTTTATGACTCCCTTATTTGCAGTTTTTTTCATTCCACTGTTGCATATATAAATTTTATCAAGAATGGCTTGCTTATTTATTTTCAGATCAATAATATTGAAGAACATGGTTTCTCTTTGGAACCGCAGAAGAACCACTATGTGATTACAAACCTGGTAAATAACTGCTGTTCTTGAGACCTTAGGTTAGCCAGTTTTAATCTGTTTAACAGCTGCTGTATTCATATTATATGGTGCTAATTTTAAAATGAGAATATGGTATGTTAATTTAAACATCTTGCAGAATATCACACAGCAACATTTATCAACCTGACCTGTAATCTGATCAAAGAATTAAATTGGGTTTTCTTGACACAAAACTCTGTTGCTAGACATTAATTATGTTCCTAGCCTTTACATTATTTACGAGTCGGCTCTTACAAACTGTGTGATTACTTCCACTTTTTAATCTTTGGTTTCCAGTGACTGCAATTTCCTTAGGTCAAGGACAATCCTGTAAATCATGACGTTCAGACTGAGTAGTGCTGCAGAAGGGGAGAGTGAGCTTGTTGGGGCAGTGGAGAGGTGATAGGGAAGAGGACAAGAAGCACAGAAGTCCCTTCCTCTGCCATGTGTCAGAGTACACACATTGCCCCCACATAATGCTCACAGAAATAGACTTTCTCCTCCATGAAATGCACAGCCAGAGGGAAAAAAAGAAGGAATGAACAAAACCCATATAAGCTGCATTTGCATATAGACAATGCAGAGTCATGTCCTGAGTTGCGATACCCAGGAATGGAAGACCCCACGTAGAGCAAACATGCTGCCTTTCGCTAGTGCAGGAAGAGAGGGGATGGGAATGGAGTGCCAGTACTGGAGAGCGTCTTGTCTCCAGCTGGTGATGGGGTGGGACTCTGCAGCTGCTTCCCTTAAAGGGAACCCAAGGCAAGGCATGGCTCAGGATAGAATGGGTACGTCTGAGGCATGGGCACTCCGCATACGCTGCGGTTTGGTATGCTCACCACGCTACAAAGGAGGTGCTGTAGCTGATGACTGGCTGATGTCTTCAGGGACAAAATCTTCCATTCCAATGCATTTGCACATACTTTCCTGCGCTTGTAGTCTGCTTATGTGCAGTTGGACCTGAACTGTTGGTGAGAGGCTTAAATTATAGTCTTGACTTTTGAGCAGGTCTTAAATAATGAACTAAATCTGTCCCTTGTAACTCCTCATTTTGTTAGAGTAACTGGCACATCCAAGGAGAGCTAGGGCCATTAGTCTTACTGTACCTATTTGGGAGAAGTGGGGAATAAATTTTGCATTCTAAATGTTGTCGCCCAAACCCACAGATTTCTAAGGTTTACAGGCTTTGTGCTATAATTTTGTCTAAGAGTGCTGACATATTAGAATAAGGTACAGTTTTTTAGCATGTCACGGTTTTTGTGTGTGCATTCTAAGTGAGCAGTAAAATATCTAAAATTCCCAGGGAGGCATTTAGAGAGTTAAAACATGAGCAGACTTCATGCATATACAGTTGAACATATTATCTCCCTCTGCAGTTTGTAATTATATGAGAAAAAATAAACCTTCAAAAAAACCCAAACACTGTAGGATATCTCAGTACTAATAAAAGCATAACAAGGAACTTTCCAGAATGGCAGATAAAAGAAAGAACAAAGATACTTTTGACCAATGCAGTTTAAGACTTAATATAGGGAATGTGTGATGTGAGTAGAATTCTGAGAAACAAGATGGCCACATCCAATGATAGCCACCATGCTACTGCCCAGTGTAGCCTTTAGACACATTTCTTCCATATTAAGTCAAAGCTTGCCTTTGTGATTTTGTATTGGCATAAGTGCTGGTAAACACAGGATTTTCATTGCATAATTTTAATGAAAATATGATGTAGTTACTTAGTATTTCACTTTGAGGAATGAAATCTAACATGTCAAAGATGAGTGATGAAGGTGATTGAGAACCTGCTGATGGAAAACTGAAGCAAGTTTGACAAGATGAAATCTTTTGGGTATGGCAGAATCTGTTGCATATGCAAAGGTTACCCTTAAATGAGATAGACAAGGTCTATAGAGGACAAAATATGGAAAACATATGCTTTGATAAAAGCTCTAACGTGATTTCTTTTACAAGCAGATTACGAACTCAGTCAAGACAGATCAGCCCAGTTGTTGGGAAATGACAACTTTGACAGTCCAAGTATAAGCAGGACGAAGCAGGCAGTGAATGAAAATATTAAATTTCTAAGTAAACTACCTAGAATAAGAATGCAATCTCACTTCAGGTCATTTCTCTGCAATACTAATTGCAAGTTTAGCAACATTTCATGACTTGAATGGATCACAAATTTGAAAAAAAGCAGCTGATGATAAATCAAAATAAACCATAAAATAGATCAGATCAACAGATGAGAATTTTACACTCTGCTTCTTGTTCAGTTTGGCTGATTCAGCTTCACATGTTTTGTTTTGAAGTACCAGTCATTTTGCAAAATAGTACGTAGCCTCGACTGATTTAACTTATACTGAATTAAAAATGCGGATTTTTGCTTCTGTAGTTAGTAGAAGATAAACAGGTAATAGACTATATAAAGTAGAAATGTTATATACTACATTTGTAACTGCTTTCACAGAAAGACGCAGCACTTTGGTGACTGTCTACTTGGTTTACACACATCCTGGTTGAGCACAAACTTCCTGGCATTTAGATCTGTTAGGCTGAGGAACAGCCTCCTAAAAAGGGGTTAGAGGTACTTCAAGATAAGCTGGACAAAGCCTGTGAAAACATTCTGTCCATCTCAAGTGGATGATATTATGCAATAGATCTTTTCCATTACTAAGATGTTTAAATCTATTGCACAGAAAGCAAAGACATCATGCATTGCAACTATTGTTAGGCTTTACAAATGGGAAGAAAAGTCCTGTTTGTAATGTAGAGATGGCAGGGAAGTAAAGGAGAATTTTTCCTAACCTAAACACAGGAATGGATCCTGATAACTGGGTTGTATTTCTATTTTCTGCAAAAACTGGTGCATGATCTCAGGAAAGACATTTGGCTGTTTAGTGTCTAATTTTTCAATTTTCAAATGAGGCTATTATTTTCCATTAATTTCCAGATTTTCCATCTGACAGAAAGGTTTTGAAGTCCAGGCCTAAAAGTAGCTGTGGAAGAGGAGAAAATTCTTTTCAACTAAAAGTTAGTCCACCAGATAACTCTCTCTCCCCCCTGCCAGTGGCTCTGGCTGAACTTGAAATTTTTCTGTTAAAAAGTAAGAAGCAGGAAAGAAGGTGTATAAGCAACCTGATTTATGTGAATGCGCACATAAATGCATCTTTGTACATATATGTGCATACATACATATCTAAAACCATACAACTCTAAGTAATCATTTCCACAGGGTCCTTTCCAGTATACAATATGACAGTGGAATTGGGCAAATCTTCAAACCTTCAGCCCAGAGCCCTCTGTATTAGACTTCCTTTTCCAGCGGGAAAAAGTCCTTTGACCACACTGCTCTCCCACCTGTGGAGATAAACTGCTGATGAGTGTTGGTCTAAGGATTCCTTCCTGTATTCCTTAGCCATTTCCAATTCTGGGATTCCTGGTTGACCAAGAGACCTTAAGAATAGATGTTTTAAAGGGAGAGGGAATCATGAGAAGTTTGAATTTCAGAAATGGAAGAAGGAAAAAAAGATGATGCTGTAAATTGTAGTTTGAAGTCTTTCTCTCTGTGCAGGAAGGTCACAGTTCACTGCAGTATTAAACTCTGAATGTCTGAGATGCTGACAGTTATTTCCATAACATTAGTTTGGAAGCTGTGTGAAGATTTGGTTGTATGGAACTTTTAATTGATGATCCTGAAAATATCCCTTAAATAGTTCTTCCAGAATGTGAATGGTTAGCCAGTGGGACAATTCCTACTTGCCTTTTTATTGTTGATAAGTCTACCAAATCTTCTTACCTGTGTTGCAGGTGCAAGTTCTAATTCTGACGTTGAATCAGCATCCAAGGCACTCTTGACGTTAGTCAGCTCAGACTGTGATCTGTTTTCTGTGGACCTAGAAATAATGCATTTACTTACTCATCACTGCACACTGAGACATGCTGCCTTATGTCTTTCAGGTTCATAAGCACATACTGATAATTCGGTTATTTCTTATAACTGAGTAGTTTAACATGCAGTTATCAAAAGTGCCTGGACCCTTCTCAGTGTTTCCACTCTTATGCTTTTCAGTTGCATGCAGACAACAGTTAATACAACAGAACAGAGTCAGGCCTGATTCACCAGCAGAGCCCTGGGTGTATACTGGCATGAAACTAGTATAATGGATTGAAGACTTTGGCTCTACCACTACGCTTCTATTTCATAGCCCAGCAAAATGAGGTTAGGCAATGACACACAAGACTGTACCTGCAGTCAGTGTCTAAGAATGAACCACCACATTACAGGACTTCACCTTGGCATATGTGCATTTCTGTGCCACAATATCCTAATATTCTTTTTTTCCTAGAAAATGAAACCCTGTAGACCAAAATCAAATTAACTGAGCAAAGTTGTGTAAAGCTCTAAATTAATGAAACACCCAGATAAAGGGCAGGTGATACATGATAAGCATCATTTGGTCAGAAAACTGCTTCTAGTGTATGAAAATGCTAATTATGGTTATTCATAATGTAGTGAATGAGTGTTGCTTACATATCAGGAAGGCAACAGAATTAATCTACATGAACTGTTCCCAAAGGCAAAGTCCAGTTCTTCCCTGATTTACATCCCCTGCGATTTTAGTTGAACTGTGTGCAAGTTGTAGTACTTGGCTTGGATATTTTATCTTGCCTCTTCCAGTTATGCACAGAAATTCTGCCCTCTTGGTAGCAAAACAAAAATACATTGGATATCCAGTGACTGTCAAATCACTGCCAAATATCCTTTTTTTTCTCATTTTACTCACATGTTTGTAGTTGGTTTTGGATGACTGCATGCCTCTGTTGAATTCTCACCACCATTTATTTAGTAATTGCACCTGCTGCTTTTCACAACATTAAAAATTGCTTGCAAAATGTCATTTTATAGTGTACTTGCTTATGGTACGTTGTCCAAAATGTCTTCTTGAACACATTCAATGTAATCATAACAGATTTAATAATATGACTTGTCATCAAGTCATTCATTTTGTGAATTAAGAAAGCTGGCCTGGAAATGGTTTTGTAAGGAAAGCAAAACTTTGTACCATAAAAGTTCTTTTGATGGGGCTCTAGATGATGATGATGTTCGCTCTGTAGAAGAGTGAGCCTTGGTACTCCTGTCTCCATGAAAATTGACATCATCCCATTTCTCTAGCCGTGTCTGAATATCAACTGAAAAATAGAAAAGAAAATTTTAATCTTTTAAAGAAACTACTGCAGACAATTTTATCTCCTCTGTTAAATGTAGGTTATAGAGAAAATGGTACCATCAAAGACTATATTTTAGTTAAGGTCCAATATATAGAAATGTTGTGCCGTTTTCTAGCTGCTATAATGTGAAAATATTTGGGAACTCACATTTTTCTAAATCCGTTAGCATTCATGGTCAGAATGTTAGTGGAACTCTTGATTTAAAATAAGTGATTTCTGTGTAATTTAGATCTGTTGGTAAAATTATACTAACTATTTGATAGTTTTGGATATTTTTAATTTACTAATTGTAGTCAAATTGTAAATATAAAACTTCATTTAGTGACTACCATTTGAAAATGGCTGTGCAGGCAACTGATATTATTCAGTCATATGTCAGACTTGCTTTGCAAGAATCTGATGTTCAGCTCCTGTTTGAAGATAAAGATCTCTCAAAGAATTTCCGTACTGATGAATGGAAAATTTGCTACCTCCGTATAAATTACATTTACCTTGCAAATTTCTCAGTTGCGGTGCAAGTAATTTAGTTTGGATGGAACTAAATTAAATTCACCTTTTCCAGAGCTCATCTATAGATCATGCTTGGCAGGATATTGAGTTGTGTTTGGGACTTTTTTTTTTTCAATCTGTATAAATATAGCTCTTTTGTCAAGAATGGATTTTTTTTTTTCTCTCGTATGCATAGATAAAGCAGTATTTCCAAATATAATGTGTATTTCTGATATATGCAGTTCTGAAAAGGACATCCAGTGCGGGCTGGCTCTGATCTGTGTCCTTTACCAATTTCTTATGATAAACCTATAGATTTTTCTACCATTTTACTCACCCCGACTAAATTCTTTTTTGAAAGAATACTTTCAAAACTTTATTTGCACATGCAGTGACAATAGGTATAACGGCAAAGGCAGAGGCAAAATGTGTTCACAGCATTTCAAGTTTAAAGTGTTTCAAGCAGTTTATAATGTGGAACAAAGGTTACAGTCCCTGCTAAAATGTGGTGCAACAAAAATTGTGGTGTTGCTCTGTGACAGTAGCAAGGAGAAACTTGTGCTGAGCAAGTCTGTGTAGTAAGGATAAAATAGCTACACTCTTACCTAAGTCTAGTGAAGACTTGTCTGAAACTCTGACAGTCTGGACTTTCTGCTCAGTATCCACACTGATAAGGTCAGAATTGTCTGTCTTCTTTCTGTGGGTTGAAGCTTTTAAGCCTTCACTTCTTGATGGAGTCTCCAATTTCTTCACTTTGTTTTGGGTTTGTAACACAGGTTCACTAAGATCCAAGAGATCCAGACCTGTTGATAATACTTAGATACAAAATGTTAGAATTCAATATTGTTTTTATTAAAATAGCCTACTTATCAAAATTTGTTTTAACTGGAAAAAAAAAATCAGTAATGTGTTCACGTGTGACTGGAGTAGATGTATATGTCCTGGCTGAAGATGACGACCAGCATATACAAATATGACTAGAGATTTCAGGTGCTTAACTGGATGCAGTTTAAAAAAGCTTGATTTGCATAAAAGGCTTTTCCTCTGAAAATCTTAAGACTTCTTCGGTTTTAAGGCTGTGGCCTTACTCCACGGATTTTCTTCTGTTGTGAGGGTTCTCTGTACAATTACACTTTTAGACAAGATTTAGTTTAATCTTATGATTTATCAAGTACTGATAACAGCTGCTTGGGGCACTGCTGTTTTGCCACATGCCATTATGGAAAAAGCTGAAGAGTAGACAGCTTCTTGGATGCACTTCTTGGGTCATAAAGGAATAATGGTATGTTTAGTAGTGGTTTCCACTGTTGCTAGATGACCCACAGAGGTCCCTTCCAACCCCTAACATTCTGTGATTCTGTGATTTTGGGGAACAAATATGGAGTGTAATTATAAGTTCTACTGTTATTTCTGTGAAGGACTATATCAGTAAAAAGGCATGTTCAGTCTCAGTTCTTCATTTAAAAGTTGCTTAAAGAGTAACATTCAAAATTTTTTAGCACATAAAAGATAGAAAAACCCCCTCTTTATCATCATTTTATAGGGTGGGTGTTTCTGACAGATCAGTTTGTATTATCTCTTGCAGTGCTTTATCTGTGTTCCTGATAAATCACTGAATTTCACCAGTCTTCACAGAATAAGAATTTTTTATTTTGTTATAAAATAAATCTAAGCCCCCCAAACCTGATAGATATTCAAGGCAGATATAGGATCTACAGATACTTACTTTTTTACAATAAACACCACTCTTAAACAACCTGAAATATTTCTAGTCACCCCTGTAATATCTTTAGCTATGTATAAAAGGAAAAAATATTATTTACAACTGTTATTTAATGCAGTGTTCCAGTTTTTGTTATTAGAACTTGCATATTGCTTTAGACCCATATTAATTAGATGTGAAGATAATCACCCAGCTGTCAATTATTCATTTAATAATTTGCATGTATATAGATTGTAATTAAATGGCTTCTAACAAGCCAAGTCATATTATGAGATAGCAATAGACCATAGTAGTGCTAGGCTGATTTTATTGTATCTCCGTTGATCTGCTCAACCACTTTGATTACCTTTGCATAAATATCGAACAGGAGGAGGCCAATTTCTAAAAAAACTTCCAAAGGACAATATACTTCAAATACAATTCAGTAGGATTCAGAAGGCTTTCAGGATTCACTCTTTCTTTTTATTGTCTGCTCTACTATCTCATCGCAACACAAAGGAGCTAAGAAATGCTAGATCCTTTCACTAATAAAGTGTGCAAACTCAGCCTGGATAATCTGTTTTGATATCTCTTTTCTCTGGCATCCCATCCAAGATTTTTTTAAAGAAAATCTTTGTAGGCTAAGAAATGGGTTTGGTTAAAACCAAGCTAAATGTGGCTTTCACATAGGTTAAAATTTTGCAAAAACAAAAATTGAGAGTTGGTCAAACTGATGTGTGCTCCCAGTTGAACTTCAACAAGTTCCCTTTAATTCAGCCCCAGAGATCTGCCAGAATACACGTGATTTTGATCACATCAGACCTGCCCTCGAATGTAATGAACAAAGTTTTTTCTACTAATAGATCAGGCAATTATAATTTAATACCAGCCTGTAATTTTGTACAAATACTAACAAATCAAGAAATCAAGATAGTAATATACTTGACAAAAATATACCATAATTAAGATAAAACTAAAATTGTTTCTCTTTAGTGAGGGATAGCAAAGAATTTTGTTTACCTGCAGTATTTGATGTTACAGGCCTTGCAACAGCTTCAGGTTTAGTTTCGCAGAGAAAGTCATCAATGGAGGGGCTCAGGAGGGGTCTGCTTTCTTGTTGCTCATTCACTAGCTAGCAACAAAAAACCCAGGGTCACAGAGTGTTGTTGGGATGCAGAAGTTACAGAAATAAAACATATTCTCACAATATCATGCACTTTATTTTTGATTGTAAGAGAGAAAGATATTGCAATTAGATGTACGAATAGCTCTGGGCTTAAAATAAAAAAGAACTGGTCATTCTTTTGGGGCTAAATTATATTCCAGTTTTACAAATTGCACAAAAATGAAGCAGCAAGGTAATTTTTCCATAGCAATTATTGCATACTATTGGTTATAGGGCTAAAGTATACAAGGCTTGATGTAACTCCCTTCAAATCAATGGGTGAAGCTGGCCTTCTCTATCACCAGGAGACTAAGCAGGGCTTTTTTAGTGTTTAGAAGTAGTCTTTTTTTTTTTCACAAGTAACATGCCTCCCCACAGAACTTCCACAATACCGTTTCATCAAGCAAATATGCATTAGCCCATTAAACAATAACCTGCTGAGACAGAAAACACTACTCAGCAATACAAAGACAAATGAATGACAGTGGATGGAGCCTGATGAATGTATGAACTTCCTGTGTGAGTTTTGAGCGCGTGAAGACTCGTAATACAGTTTTTATTTATGAGCAGTTTTCCCTTTTTATTGTAATTGCATGAATGCATTGTGTCTCTGCTACCTAAAAGAAATCTCTGTATTACAGGCTATTTCATGTATTAGGGATTAAAAAGACAAAACTGTAAAACGCTCTCAGAAATAAAAGTCTCCTCTCTGCAATCTCTCCCTGATTGGAGGCTCAAGACCTAAACTGAGCTGGATGGATATCTGGTGGTGTGGCCTGCATTTAGTTTATCTTCAATAATGTGAAAACACGTTTCCCCTCTGTCTGTTGCTTTTGTCTGGAGCTATTTCAGCTTTACTTTTATCCTCTCTGCTCTCCTTCTCTCCATTCTGTTCTTACTCTTTTTCCATTGCTGAATTTTCAAAATTTTCTGTCAGATACATTTGAACTTTTAAATTTAGGATGCTCATATGGACTAACACTGGCAAAAAAGGTATTTACTCATCCTCATTTTAGATTTGTTAATTACCAGCATTTACCTACCCGTGTAGCAGGATTGCCTCTAAAGTTATTACAGCAAACCAGCTTAGATTCACTGTTGTTCGGTACTTGATTTCTCTATCACAAAGTTGCAAGAAAATACTGGAGCTATTGAAATAAAAAGTCCATTATTCTGATGGATCAACCATTTAAGCCGGTACCTAATACTGACTGACTGTGTAATATGTGCACTTATTCATTTGCCCAGGACCGTGCAGTTTTGCACTGAAATACCAATTTACATAAGTAATATGGAAGACAGATGAGTGATTGCCTGCCCAACTGTGTGTAGTAGAACGTGCAAATGTGGGCACTTGGTTTAGAAATCTGGCAGTGATACTGTCTCGAACTCTAATTCTGCATATGCTAAACCCAGACTGCAGATGCACCTTACAGGTGATTTACATGTTTTTTTAACTCTCTGAATTGATTGTCCAGGTTGCTATCTCATTCAATGCACAGAAGGTACTTGCTTAATTTGGTAAATCTAATCACTTGATTGGAAATTGCATTTATACCAGCTGCACACCTTTGATTTCCATTAAAGGTGGCTCTACATTACCCACATTATGTCCAGGTCTATACTTTAATGTAATACTGATATTTGAGACTTAAGGGGACCTTATTTTTCTGTTTATGATTTGTTGACAGTCCTTAATCATTTCTATTGATGAAAAAATGAATGTGGATGCCTAGTTAATTCTTGTCCAAAGTACTTTTAATATTTTAATAGTTTCCATATGATCAAATCCAGATACCAGCAAAAATTGATTGAATACATTTTTCTTTTTGCATTTACACATCCCATTCTAGAAACTAGCATGAATAACAGCCGCTGCACTTTTGCAACAAGTTGTATATTCAGGTGAACACAGCATTCAGCAGAAAGACTGTCAAAGCCTCTGGATCAGCTGGATCTTCAATGATCTATTCTGTAATATGCTAACAGTATATTGAAAAGTCCTACACCGTTTGGAGGGGAACAGGAAGGGAAGAAAGAAGAGGTTCTATAGGAATCACTGTAAATGTCAAAGCTTCATAGGAAATATTCTGTTTCTGTATCTATAACAGTGTATCAACAGGGTACATTATCACATTCCGTGGAAATTTTCTTCAGTAGGAAAGAATGGGAGAAGAAGGGAATGAAGAATGAGAATCAAGACAGCCAAGGTCACCCACTGGAGACAGTGAAGAATAGAAAATCTGAAGACCAACTGGAAAGGCAATTTATTGCCCAAACCTGTTGTGGGCATAAGAGGATAAACTCTGGGAAGACCAGCAATAATGCTAAGGATCACAGTTGTAGAGGAGAAGGAAAGAAGAAAACTGGACTCAACAAAGATCTGAATTTATCCAAGGGTCGACTGAAGTATGAAGTAGCAGATGTCTGGCAAATATTTTTTATTTTCAAAGCTGGTTATCACGTCCCTAGAAAATTCTTTATTATGTTGTTTATGTAAAGAAGACCTGCTCCACAACAGACCTTCAATATTATGATACCAGCAGTGTATTGTTCAAAGTCCCTTGGTAAAATTCTACCATCAAACTGAAAGTAGATTGGAGGTAATATCCACTTCATCAATTCTGCCAGCAAACACCAAGATTTAATTTCTACTCTTGTGTCTTCTTTCTGCTGCATTTGCAGCATTTTTGTTTAATTAGAAAACAATTAGGTTCCTCTTCTCTGACTCTCTTACTGTGTGAACATATACACTAAATTCATCAGAGATGGGCCACCCAAGTGATCAAAGGAATAAAGAACACGTTATACAGGGAGACTAAAAGAGTTTGACTTGCTTAGGTTAACAAAATGAAGATTGAGTAAGAATATGATTATTCTTCATGCATACGTAAAGGGAGAGTGGTTAGATGACATTGGAGAAGGAAAGTTATTTCAGCTATAGAGAAAAGCTGGCATGACAACAGGGAGATCTAAACCGGCCATGAATAGATCTGGCCTGGGAATTAAAGAATCTTTCTAACTATCACAGCAGTGAAGTGTATGAACAGTATTTTTTTTAGGGTAGGGGGACAAAAGCCTACCTATTTAAAATGGATTTTGACAAGCTTTCTACATGGCTGTTTATGATGGTGTTGCTTTGAAGAATTAGGTTGTGGCACAGAGGATCCTTCCCTGTCCTGTGTCCTATGCTCCCATGACTAAGGACTGGAACCTGTACGAGTGTCTTATTAAAAGGATTGTTACTATGAAAAATTATCTGCTTTCAACAGTAATTTCTGGGTCAAACAGAGAGCAGATACATGATAAATTCTACTAATTCTCAATAAATACAAACTACATAGGTATAGCAATAGAACATACTGGAAAAATAAGTTTTTGATGTGAAGCAGACATTTCATGAGGCATCAAACCTTAACAAGTTAAAAAGTGCCACGATCGGATATTTTTGCTGCAGGTAGGTGGGCAGTGGGATAGGTTTCTGCCGTTACTGTGTATGCAATGCCACTTGGTAAGCCCTTGGTCTCACACTTTGAATTTCATTTTGCTGCCTCACATATTGTACCAAATTTATCCCTAGTTTAACTCTGCTCAAGTTATTAGAGTTATATCAGGCATGAATTTGGAGTAGTGCTATAAAACATTCATGAGATGAAAACTATTATCTATATTAAAGTAATAATTTATGGTTTTCAAGCACCTTTCAGGGTGAATATCACAGAATGCTTTGAAACATTCATGAATCAAGCCTGGCACCACCGCAGAGCTGAGAAGTATTATCTCTACATTGCAGACAAGAGAAGCAAAGTGAAATTAAGCAAGCCACCCCACACCGCCCGGCGCCAGGAGCAGGAGCCAGGCAGCTGGTGCTGCACCACCGCGCAGTATTTATTGGTGCAATATCTGTACTCACGCCAGGCAGTACAGAGGCAGCCTGGGAAACTGTTGGTTTCTGAGTACTAATTTAGCCAGGGAGTGCCATAAATTCTCATAATGCCTCTCACAACTTAATTTTGCTTTATAAAGTTCATTTTGACTAAAGAAAAAGCTCCCACACTGCTTTAACTGAAGGTTATCTAAAATCTGTGGAGGGTGATACTCCCTACTACTAATACGTCTGAAAAGACTCATCCATAGTATAAAATACTCCTAAATTCAAACAAATTTTCTGTGACTGACTTCTGCTGTTGGACAGCACAACAGAAGCTGCTTTTGCTCATCCCAGGACTGCTGTTGGATATTTTTTTCAAAAAAAGCAATATGTGGGGGTTTTTGATGCTTTGGGAGAGATACTCGGAGAGTTAAAAGTGTTGTCTGATGGCTGATATCAGCGCCACTGCTTTAATCTGCTCAGAGGAAGAATAACCCAGCAGAGGTCTGAGCCAAGGCACAGATGCTGGGCCAGGCGGGAGGCCACTTCTGCCATGTTTCCCCTCAGCACAGGCTGGGCAGTCCTGCAGCCCAGAGCACTGAGGAGAATCCCCTGGTCGCTATTTTCTGTGCCCTGTCACCCACCCCATTGCCAGCTGTCTGCATTTATTCAGCTGATGTAGTTTATTACCTGCAGCTGCCTTTTCTGCTGAATTTTCCTTTCCTCAGAGCTTGGGTTTGGCTAGCCATCTCCGTGCTGCCCTTAGAGCTGCTCTGAGAGGAGGAGGTAGTGGCAGCTCATGGCGGTTCCCTCTCTGGGTGCTCCTCAGGCCTGAAGGGTAGGTGGGAGCTCGATGAATGGTGCTGGTTTGGGGTTGAAAATATCAAACCCTAGGCGGGCCTGGGCGTGCTGGGGTGGGAGGGGAGATGCTGCTGTGGAAGAGGCGCAGTGCTGGGCCCTGAGAGGGAGCAGTGGCCATGAGAGGGATTTCTTCCTTCTAGCCAGCACCCAGCCTGGTATCAGCTTCCCTCAGTCACCTGCCCAGCATCTTTTCCTCTGCCCTTTGGTCACCCCTAAATCCTCCCAGGCCTAATTTTCTCTCCTGGCCCCCACAGAACCTTCCTACCTGGTAAAACTCCTCCCTGGTGCCTCGGTGCCAGGGCTTCTCCTCAGGCCTGGCACTGCCTTGGGGAGCCTGTGTGAGTGCCATGATGGCAGCTCTGCTGTCCCATCAGAACTTGTTTTCTGTTCATCTCTGGGGCCTTTAGCTTATGGTTTTAATGCAGGTGCTTCTTGCAATGCTGGTGTTGATGGTGGTGTGTTTTACTATGCCAGAGGCAATGTGACCGCAGTGTATGTATACAGTGACCGCTGCGGCTTTGGTTTTGCTTTGTTCCCAGTCTGTATCTTATGTTGTAATAAATAGTTATGAATTACTTAGGGAGTATCCTGATTTAAAAGCAAAAAAGAAAAAAAAAAAAAGAGCAGGCGGTTGCCAGAGCTCTGTTGTGAAAAGTTTCCACAGAGCAGCTTAGTTTGGCCTCAAGGCAGTGGGAGCTAGAGCACAGCTGTGCTTGGGGGAGCAGCTGAGAGGACCAGCTTCTTACCCGGTGTCACATCTGCAGTGGATAACATTCACCTGCACAACCTGCCCTGCTCATGGCTGCAAGTGCTTTGTCTGCCTTCCCTTCCCAGAGCACTGGGCGTACTCCATCGGAGTGCTGGAGGGCACCGAGGCCGGCAGTAAGGTATGGTCCTGACATGCCATTTTATACGCTCTCTTACCGTGTTCCTGATCTTGATCTGTTTGTAGTGCACAATGCCTGCTGTTTTGTTTCTTCTTTCAAATGTTAGTAGGACATAACATAAGGCTAGTCTTTAAGATAAATTATTTGGAATCTAAATTGGGGGGTTCTAGTCAGGCATAGGCAGCTAATTAGCACCTATGTTCTGAGCACATAGTGAACTAGTTCTCTTAAATTACGTGCCTAAATTCCCTCCATGTTCAATAGGGAGACATAAATGCCTAGAAAAGCAACTCCAGAGGGAGATCCTGCCTGCCTAATTTAGGCTGTCCCTTAGGAGGCTCTCAAAGGCACCTAGCTTTCCCACTGGCTATATATGGAATTTATTTTAGAAGGACTGGTTCAAGAGGCATCTAAAATTTAGATGTAATTAGCTATCCACGTTAGTTGGATTGGATTCTACCCATTTGGTCATCTGAGGCTGACTGAATTACTCAAGGCACTAATTTAGGAAGCCTCAAACTACTGATGGGTAATCCCCTGTACGGTTCAGCAGTAAAGCTGCTCCTGGCACTTACACCTTTTGCTGTGCTGCCCACTCAGTGTGCTGGTGAGAGGGTGGCTGGGCTGCTGACTGCATCAGTGAAATGATCTGACCTAGAAAGCTCAGGGTGTGGTGATGAGCTTGGGAGAAAGCAGGAACCTTTTAACTTAGACTTTCTGTTGGAGAATTTGTAATTTGAGCTTTACTCTGAGCAACTTGTCTGCTGTGTGGGTGACACTGGACAACAGGTGAAGAAGTTAGATTAATCAGAGCAGTTTGTAAGTGTTATACAATTTTTTTTACTTAACCAGAGGCATCTACTAAGGCATTAACTGCAATCACTAATTAATTTGTATAATGCACAGCAATGGTTTCTTGATAGATAGGTTCTCTGCACCTGTCTGGCACATTGTGACATTTCAGTGGCATTCACTAGGGTAAGAGGAAACAAGTGAATTCCTTCCCACTAACTAGCTATTTCTAAAAATTGATAATGTGAACCACAACTAGAAATTGAGGTTATTGTTCTCTAGAGCGCAACTGGAAGTACTGGCCTGACAGTTGTGTCTGCAGAGCATTGTATGGCTGGGTAAGAACTGGAAGACCTCCTTTTCTGCTTGCTCAGGGAGGTTTGGAAAGGGAACTCCTGACAAAATCACTAGTCTCATGCTAAAGTTCAAGTTGCATGAATTATGGTTTTCTTCACCCACTTTTCTAGCATGTTCATAAATACTTCACAATCAGAATTACCACCTCACTTTATTTACTATTGTATAGTAAGTGTGATCGCTACTTGACTTATTGCATCATACTTGTGCCAGGGTCCTACTAATTTTTTCTCTGTTGCTCTAGTGTGAATTTATGTCCCAACAAAACTGACATGCCAGCCAAATATTTGGTTTTCACAAGAACAGAGAGTCAATTCACAGGGCATTGCAGCATAACTGACCTCCCCCTAACGAGAATTGCAGGAAGCGCTAAAACTGAGACAAACTCATTTCACCCTCCTGCAAAGAGCTGTTTGGTGTTGCTGCCTCTCTGAAGACTAGTCTTGCTCAGCAGCTGATAACGGGTGCTCTGTTGCTATGTAGTAAGAAGTGTGTGGACTGGCCTGTGAATCAGGGGTGATAACATCTTACCTGAAATCACACAAGCCAAGGGATCCCCTGGGGCTTAATGCAAACAACTGACAGAGGGCTTGTGTGAAGCCAGAGGAGCTGGGGGAGGATTGCTACAGGCACCATATGGGATATTTAAATTCATATCCCAGCTGTGTTTGTTTAAAACCTATGCTTGAGGTCTAAATCGTTAAATAATAGCATGCTTATGTTTTGTCTTAATAAACAGCAATTGCATTGCATGGTGATAAGTCTTGCTGTGATCACTGTGTCACAGTAGCATCCTATCTGTTTTTGCGGGTGCTGACCTGTATGAGTTATGGTGTATTGCTGCAAGGTAAAATTAAATACCTCAGAGCTCACCATCTCCTTCCCTGTGTGCTGCTTGGTCTGGCTAGAGGAGACTAAACATGGGAATTGTATCTGGCTCCTGCATTTTGGCCTTGCTCCAGCAAAGCACTTAAGCATGTCCTGCAAAACTCAAGGTTAAGCATGGGCTTAACTCTCTTGCTGGATCAGAGCATGGGGGAAAGGGAGGAAAGTTACTCTTCTCATATTTACACTGTGACTGACAATTTAGCCTTTACTACTCCTATAAAAATGAGGTTTACTGTAAACCTGTCATATTCATAACTGCATGCTCTATGCACTTTTTAAGTAAAGGAAGCTGTTTACTAAAATGGAGTGCGTCCTCTTCCTGGGTGTTAGAAGATTTTATTTATTTACTTTCCCTCACTTGGCTATGCGATGTCTTTGTGGTATTACCCTGCAACTTGTGTTTTAACCTCTCCCCTTCCCCATAACAGTAATAAAGTCACTAAGAACTTATAGAATGTTCCTTTAAAGAAATTATTTCTGTCATGTTGCTTTATGGAAGTGCTTAGTCTGTACTTCTAAAATGGGCTGCTAGTTAACAGAGGAATTAACAAATTTGACAGGTAAACTGAGTAAATGCAGGTTGGAATAGTTTTGTTGAACAGGAAGGCTACAGAATCCAGAGTTACTGTTGAGAAAGACCTGAAGAATCCTATACCATGGGAAGAGGCACACGTCTCATGACAGTATCTAAAGGGAACAAATGATAACTCGTGGTGCTAGATTCTGGCTTCTGTACGTTCATTGAAATTACTTTTTGTGTGGCAACTCCAGCTGAAGAGGAATTCTGACTCTGAGAACCACAGTTCTCAAATGCTTTTAAATAAGGTGCTGAGGACAGAAACTAGAGGAGTTGTTTCACTCACGTTGCAGGTATTACATTTGTAGTCTTGCAGCATCTCTGGAGGAAACTAAGATGATTGCTTACAAAATATTAAAAAATAATGTTTTTCATTAGCGGAAAGTAAAGATGACTGACAGCATATAGAAATGAGCTGGATGTACAAATCCTTTGTGAACTATTGCTGATCCGTAGACAAATTCAAGAGTTTCAGCAGTAGTGGATTATGTACAGCCTCATGCACTATTCTGAGTATGGTACATAATCAAACGTCAGTTTAGATTAAAGATGCACAATCGCTGCTTTTTTAAAGACCAAATCTTAATGCTATAGCAGCATGAAGACTGTAAAGATGAAGATGAGAGAATTAACGATATCAACTACATCAGGCTTCTCACAGAACTTAATTTTTGTGAAGCTTGTGCCATTCCTGATGATATTCCACTGTATTGAAAATGCCCTTTGTTCATTTCCCATGCAACAAATCTTATCTTTTACTGTACATATAGGTATGCATATAGGTTGTAAATACTTTGAATTCACACAGATTTGTCTTGTCCTTTCTGTGGATTTTTCTTTTAAAACGAAGTTCAGTAGTGTATCTAGAATAAGGCTGTGGTTTTGGATGTATTACTGTAGGCAGTCATAGGAACCAAGTCATAATTTCTTGTGAAATTATACAGCCTTTCTCTGTAGGGTTCTGTCATGGTGTGTGGTTACTTTGAAATGTTTTTTGCGGATTGAAGAGCTTGAATCTCGAAAGCTGTGAATTTTTTTTGGACTTGCAATTCAGTAGAACAGTTTCACTGTACAAACACTGAGTTCATTGAATATGGAACAGCTGTAGTACGTGGCTTGCAACTCTTTAACAGGATAGTATATTTTTACTTAGAATATTCATGAATGAAGAACCAACAAATTTCTGAAAATTAGTTCCTATTAATAATTCCTATAAAAGCCAAGGTTAAACTGCTATAATATATTAATTACAAAAAATGTTTGTCCGAATTTTTCTGTGCTTTTGGAATGGTACGGTGTTTTAAAATGTTTGAAGAAGTATAGTTAACTTTTTATTTTACAAAAAAATTACACCATAAATTCCCATGGTAATTTCAAATTAAAACTGTTATTTCATGTAAAAATGTATTTAATTTATGTGACAGAGAAATCTATAACTTCAGGCAAGCAGCCAATTTATGACTTTTAAGCATATTGTCAAGGCAATTTTATTATGCTCATGAGAATATTTCTACTGAAATTATGCATACTGCCCTGAAAGCAATTCTAGTGTTGAGCAATATTTAACTTAAAGGTAAAGAATCAATTAATATTTGTACTGCTAAGCATGCATTTTGTGTTTACTTTTTTACTCTTCCTGTATTTACCTCATTTTAAAAGAGATGAAAAACAGTTGTCAATAGGACTTAAGAACTGTTACCTGCTAAACTACTCAAAACTCTTGTAATAAATCAAAAAAGACAGATTTGAGATATGTGGAAAATATTGCTAATGAATTTATCATGAATCCTTTATAAAGAATACAGAATTATGATCTCAGGTGTAGTCCTCCGAAGATCACTGAGGAAATTGCCTCTTTTCTCAGAGGGCAGATTGGAATTATTGTAGGCCAAACTTAATTATTGTCGTTATCTAAAACTGGCATGATTTTTGCTTTTTTATGTTCATGTATATCAATGAGTTAAAATTGAGTTATTTCTGGTTTTGATTGCTATAAAAGAGAATAGAAGCTAATCACATTCACTTTAACTTTCTGCCATTCTGTTATAATGTTATTTAGTAAACATTTAGGGAGTGGGCTGTAAGTCAATGCAAGTCTAACTCTAAGAAACTTAGAATGAACATGATTTATTCAAAAGGGACTGCTAACTTTTATGTGGAAAACTGTGATTGTGCAATCAAATTTATGTAGGGAGTCCTTGATGCACACATCAGAAAATCTAACAACACTGGGAGCTGAGTATTAGCTGTCTTTACTCTGCTTCCTTTATAAAATTGAAAGGAAGCATTTGAAAGATCTCCTATCAGAGTTAAAAAAAAATAAAAAACAAACCCTCCAAACAAACCAAAAAACCCCAGAACAAGGCAAAAAGCTTAACCAACCAAGAAAGAAAGGGGGAAAAAAAACCCTCAACATAATTTAGGCAATGGAAATGAGTATTATAAGCTCTTGAGCAAATATGAATATGTTGAATCAACAAATAGCATGCAAATGAAGTTCACTTTAAAAAAAAAAAAAGACAAAAATGTTTCTACTATGAATACTAATACCTCATAGAGACACTATAAAAAAATCTTAAGCATCTAGTGGAGTTAATTGGGGTGTAGTCATGAAACATACCTCTTTTCTTTTTTTGAAAACTTGTGTGTTGTAGCCTGCATTTTTCACGGGATAGGATGAATTTCAGCATGTTTCTTATACTGTAATTTCAACTTCTAAAATTTCTTCAATTCAAATTCTAAAACTAGGTTTTCCGTAGGTTAACTTTTTAAATTATAAGCAGTCAATATGAAAATTGTACTCTGAGTAATGCCTGTGTAGTTTATGTAAATTCTAAGTAGCCAGCTCCCATGTTTTTCAGTTACAGACAGCAGTGGGGATACCTTTCAGTGTATACTTTGCGTTTCTTTTTCCTGTTGGTGAGTTTTTCATGGACTGCCATTTCTGTTCCTTATAATACCAGAGTATATTTACCAGAGGATCATCTAGGACGTGAATCGCCTCCAGCACGTCTTATTTCTCTCTATGATCTTTATAGGGATCCTACCATCACCAGCTTTCCAATTTATGTACTCTAATGACGAATCTAAATTAGGTGTGATGAATCTGGGACAAATAACTCTTGTGACACTGTGAGATTTGTTAGTTTAAAATCAGATTGGCAAGGCATTTAAGCATGCAGTTTATTTATTGCTCAGTGAAGCAGTTAATCATATTTTAAAGTATAAGTGTGGATCGAAGGACTTTATTGAATGAGATCCTTTGAAGTTCACTGACCTGTAGTAAATTGGGAATTTCATAGCTGACTGTACAATTAAACTTTGACTCCAGGGGATACTTAGGTTTAAATTTCTCATTAGAAAGTAATTCTGAAATGAGCTTTTTTCCTCCTGTCAAATGCAAAGAAGCTGTGAAGAGGTTAAACAAAAATTTTATTTTTGAATTCAAATCAAACTTGTATGCACGATTTTTCTCATTTATCTTGTTCAATTAGCAGTATATTTGCTCATAGATTAAATCCCACTTAGTTTTTGAACCATCAGCAAAATTTCTTTCACTTTTTCTAGGTTTTATTCATGTTAAAATACCTTTTTTTCATTTGTTCCAGTTTCTTCCAAATTATCTTTAAAAAGATGAAGGAAGACAGCAACATAGTATAGAGTTATGTTCTACAAAATTCCATTAGTACTGAAAGCTTACTCTGTTGATGCTTGAAGTATTAAATTTGGCAAGTACTGAATGCTTTCTCACACAATAAAGTGACTTTAAGTGACAATAATTGAGATAGAATGACAAAAAATAGTTATTGAAAGGCCTACTCAGTTAGCAAGAACACCCCTCTTCTTATTGTGGTATACTCATTACTGCTGGAATGATGGTGAAGATTCCCAGTTGCCATGTATTGGCATAGCCCCACATGAGTCTGCAGGACTTGTTCTGGTTCACGTTATTTGAAGATTTGCCTCCAGATCTGATGATACAAAATAATACTCGATGATATAAAATAATCTGTGAATTGGAAACTGCATTAAAATTGAATTCATAGTATTTATGCCAACAAATAAGCGTCATATTTTACAAGTAGGGCTTTGCTAGGAGCATAACAATAAAACATGAATATTTATCTGACTTGCTCTATGTTGCATATTTTTTTCACGTTTTCCAGAGGAAGAGAGCACAGAGGCATCTCTTAAAATATAACTTCAGGGGCCTCCATACATTACCACTAACTATTTATCTCAAAACAAGGATTTAGAGTCTCTTCTTTGTGTATCACGTTCCACTTATGCTTCCTGTGGAGTCTGCTTCCACAGTCAGACATGATTAATCCTCCATTCATCAAGGATTTTAGAAATGGGAGATTTCACTTTTTTCTAATTTTACTTTTGCAAAAGCCAGTACCCCCCTCTCTGGGCTTGGTCCTTGCATTTTACTTGTAGGTTTCTTTCTTAGCTGTAGGGACGGAGCAACAGACACCCAATGTAAGTGATTACTTCCTAAGATATGTGCATGCCTGTACGGGGTTCGGTGGTGATGATAACTTAGGAAGGACCAGGCCTTATTCTCATCACCCATTTTAATCTGGCTTGGGAAGTTTCCAGCCAATGTGGAATTTGCGTGTGTCGCCCTGTGAGGAGCAACCACACCCATCTGTTTCACCACGTAAAGAGCAAACACTTTGATGGCAATGACTGAATGTATATCGCAATACAGCAGTGCATTATTCTGAATGAATGATCTGAACGAGAGGTTTACACAGGCACACTAAGGAGACAGCATCTCAAAACAGCATTACAGCCACACAATTAGGATGCAAATGATGTATGCAATATGGTCATAGGACGGCACATCACACATACATGATGCAGTGATGGCTATGGAAAATACTCACTTTTTCACTTGATTCTGCTTCCTTTTGGCTTCTGCACCCCTTTGGTGCATAGCAGGGAAGTAGGTATTTGTGTTTAGTGGAAGAAATTACACTGACTAACAGACACAAGCGTTTTACTCATAAATTTATCATAGACTATTGCTGAGTAGACTGACAGACAACCACTACAACTGGTGCATTAAACATTGAATGAACCCAGGCTGAGCTCCTGCCCCTGTTGAAGCCAATGGCAGTTTTGCACTTTTTTGGGGGGGAGGGTAGGTAGAGGGGGCAGCATTTTACATTGGTTTCTAATTGTTTGTTGATCACTGTGTAGAAAATTAGAAATGATGCCTTAAAGGGAGCATCCTTTTCCGTTGTGCAATTACTTCATAGATATTAGACATTCACCACAAGCAAACTAGGGTGTTTAACAGGGGCTGAGGAGGAGGGGGTCGCCAGACCTGGTTTCCAAAGTAGCTGGTGATATTTCTATAATGCATGTGTGTTAGTGCAGCGCATCTGTGATGCTCTGTAAGAGAAGTCTGTGCTGGGCTTGTGTGCGTCTTAAAGACTCAAAAAGTACAGTAGCTGTTATCCTGAAACATGAAAGAAATAAAACAGGATTGTGGATTTTGTTGAAGGCTCTCACATGAGAACAACTATATGCTGAGATTACTTCCATTAAACCTCCTGATGAGTAGGAACAACTTGTGTGCACTAAATAATAACAAGAAAATAAATGCACTTGCTTGGGGAACAAATTCATGTCTGTGAGTGACAGGAGGGAATAAAATCTGCTCTTGCAGTGAGTTGGAAGCGCTGTGTTTTACGGTGGAGTTCAGTCACTGTCTTCGAGAAACTAAGGAAACCACCTAAGGCTTGATGGCTACTCCAAGGTGTAAGGTTTAGTGTGATAGATGATGTTACGTCCTTCCTTTGACAGAAGTTGTAGAAATGAAAGCAATGAGGTGTGCAAAATAACATACTCTGACTTGGGCCAGGAGTAGAATCCTAGTGAGAGCTTAGGGATGGGATCTGAGGTATGGAAAATGACGCTGCTGTGAAGTGGTTGTTTCTTATATACACGTTGAATATAAATATTTTATATGTGCACTGTAAATGAATATTTGTGGCATGAATATTGATGGCATGAATTACAATTGAAACTTTATATTGGTTTAAATAACTTTCTGGTGACTGGCATACAGTGTACTTTCTACAGATCCTTTTATTTGGGGGAAAAATGCATTTTTGTTCAAATTTTCATGCCAAAACATCTAACACACCAAGCGATTCCGTTATTCACCCCACGCTCATCTTCCCCGTGTCAGCGGGGAAACGTGCTGGCGCTGGCGTGCGATCCTCCGGCAGCACGGCCAAAGCCGAACCGGCGCCGCAGGGAAGCCGATGCACATGAGGCTCCCCTTGGGCCGCGCGTGCCGCCATTCGCCTGGGGCTTTCACATCTCCCGCAGCCTCCGCAGAGCCCCGCGCTCCGCCCACCTGTGATGTCATAGTAAGGAGGGGCTTTTCTTCTGCAGACTCCTCCCTCGGAATCTCCTTCATCACCATGGCAACAGCCTTATCTGCCGCCCTAGAGCCTTTCCCCTACAACAGTGAAATCAACAATGGCGCGAGTCAGCAGCGGGCCTGGCAACAACCGCTTCCCACAAGCACACCCCAGAACCATCCAGTCTTTAATCTGCTGGCGTTTACGGCTGGAAGCAAAGCTTGGTTGAAAGTAGAATACACAAACGCTGTTTAAAAATGATAATATATTGTCTGCGAACCCGTTAGTTAACAACGCGGTTGGGGTCTAGCTGTAGCCTCGCGACCTGTTAGAGTTGCCCCATTGAAGTCAGTAGGAATGCGGCACTGCCTTGCTGGAGCAAGGCTGGTTGGAAATACGCCCATGCGAATAGAAGGCTTTGGACCTTTTGCGGGATAGGATCTCCACAGGGCTAAGGTCTGCAGGATCAGCCCCATAATTTAATTTTAGCTATCCAAAAGCTTATCTCCGAAATGCCTGGTTTTTTCTTAAAAATAACAGCAAGCTGATTTTGCAAATAAAGCACAGATCCTTAGATCTTTGTAGTTCACTGAGGCAAACTCTCCCTGAAATTTGAAAGTATAACCTGTACAGCTGGGCCCGCAGTGTTTAGAGCTCTGGTAACATTTTAAAAAGCAATTTGCATCATATGAACAGTCTGGTTTTGCTAACAGAATTTATGGAGCCAAATTCTGCCATCATAGGCACCGCTACAGTCCTCCCAGAAAAGGTCACTGTTGTTGAACTTACTGTAAGGATTTTTTTTTAAATTCACTTTTCTTAAAATCCCCTCAGGATATTGTAAATATTCAAGACAAAGTTAAAATGTTTTAACAATATTTAATTTTAGCATTTTAGCCAAAGAAAGTAATGCACTAACATTATGTGCCATACTTTCTTTGAAGCCATACTCCCCATTTAAAAAGAGTATTTATCATCTTGATTTCACATGGATTACTGTATTTTGACCCCTCATACTCTTGCAAGTGACAGAGAAAGTCTGAGCATACACATAAAGCATAGCAGCAGAGCTGTATGATGTTAGTGACCCTGAGCATGTCCTTACTTTTATACTTATAAAGCTCCCTTTGATTTCCGTGGAAATTTTAGCTGTGCAAAGACTGAAGGATCTGGCTCCATAAAAGCAACATTTTACACTAGACTTAAATATATTTAAATACTTCAAAGGATATTAACAGAAGGGGTTCTTTACTACCACATTATACACTAGAATTACTTTCACTAGCACTGTATTCTGTGTACAATAAAAACCCAACACTGTTGCTTATACTGAACTACAGGTTGTTTCAGAAACATTTCATCAATTGCAGGTAAAAATATTACATTCTATAGTGGTTTTTGAACAGATTTTATTAATCATCAGGTCAATGTTAGTTTAGCTTGCTTGTGCAAAACATCGCAGTCAACCTACAGAGAGTTCTTTGCATGCTGCAAGAAATTCTCAGAGCAGAAGTGTCATAAATGATAAGCATGCTGGATTTGTGATGCCTTTGATATCCAAAGAACTGCAAAGTCATTGTAATATTAAATATATTTAATTCAATGAAAATTACTTCTATTTGGTAAGCATATCAAAGGTTCTTGGCCAATTAGGTATTTACTCTGTTCATGACTCATATGACATATTCCAGGTCTGTGAAGCTTGTTTCTAGTATGACGCGTGGAGCTATCATTAGCTAGCACTAATAACATGCTGTTTTGATCTTTATAAAATGTAGTCCTTTTGTGCTGAGTGCTAGAACAAAAGAGTTTATCAGCTAGAAAGGATGCATTGGAAAGCATGCAGTGTTTTTTATTTCTTGCAGAGTAAAAACCCACCAAAGCAAAGGTCAGGTCACTTTTTTGAAGACAGAGCCACTTTTTCTTCAAGGTTTCACCTACTGCCTGAAAAGAGTCATGATACTCGTATTAGTGCCTGCTGTTAACCTTGCATAAACATAACTGCAAAACCCTGGGAGTGGTTGATACCATACATAACCTGTCCCATCAGTTTAAAGTGGCTATAGTATGATGTAGAATAGTAACCTGATGAATACCTCTGCGCTGGTTTTTATGAGCAGACTTTGTATATTCACTAGTCAAAACAAGTGGTTTGATACCACTTTACTACTGTCTTTTTTTTAATTAGGTATTTCTTTTAGCTTTCCTAAAAGAGTACATGTAAGTCAGGTAGATTTATTTCTGGCTACTCAGTCTATGGTATGAAAAACATTATTCTGAAACTAGAAGTTAGTAGGCAATTTCCTGGATACCAAAGGGAGAGACACTACAGTGAAGTAGCTTAAATTCTCAGATTCTGGTGGAGCGATACACAGGTGACCAATCCATTGGAAAATCCATTTTTTTGTTCTGATGACTAAAAATGGATTTTGGTGTCCACTGTAAGGTATGTAAGCTTGAAAATTTTGGTCTCTGTATTCACTGTAGTGAATGCTATCCAATCCTTGCCTACGAAGTGATTAGGCAGAAGAACTGAAGAGAAATAACAGTAGTTTGTCTGTGACCAGGCCAACCTGGAATGATAATCTCTAGCACATTCATTACAATAAATATTGAAGGATTGCTCTTTAAAAAAAAAACAGTTGCTATTTACTTCGCCTCCTTCAATGTTAGGTGTTGTTTCTTAGCATTTTGGCTTGCTGTATGTATTTATCTGATACAGTAGCTTACTGCTCAAACCCTGTTATTCTGTAACAGGTAATTTTACACTTGCTAGGTCTTTAAAATGAACAGTTTGTTGATAGCACAGATTTGCAAGGTAAGTTATTTTCTCATGTAAACAACAAATTAATAATTTAGTAAATTAATTTCATCATTCCTTATTTGTCTGCAATATCTAGATGGGAAAAATTGTGATACAGAGCATGACAGCCTATGTACATATCAAGACAAACATGAATTGATGAAGGAAAATTATATAATTTGTTTTCATAGAACATACTGCTCAAGAAAAACTGAGAAACATGCCAGTATTTCTTTATTTGATACACTTATAACAGTTCCTTCAGGCAATGTCTCAAGAGCAAAGTAAGGAGTAGAGCTCAGAGAATTCCCATGATGCTAAATATTTATAATAGAATTGGGTTCAAAACTTAATAATGGTTTCTCTAGATTTATCCTTTGGGACCAGATAATGGATAGTAACAGACATTTTGAAAGAAGCATGCTGATTTGGCAGGATTTTGTAAGGAAATACTCTATTTTTTTGCAGCTGACGTTTCTCTATGTTTCCTAATTAAATTTTGTACAAGTCACACTATTTACATGTTGTACTTAGTAGTGAGTATTTAATTAAGCTACTGTAAGAACATATTAATGTAAATTTCTAGGGCAGCATATAGTTTTGTTTTTTTTAAATCAGTGATGCATATAGCTCTGTAACCTTGCTCTCATATGATAAAGCTTTTCTTCTTTAAACACACGGGACCAATAGATCACCTTCTAGTCATGATGGGCAGGTCAGTTAGAATGATCATAGTTGAAACAGTAATGTTTGGTGAAATACAGCTCTGTAATTCTTTTCTTCATTACCGTTGTTTGCGAATTTGTTCTTGTATATGAAAAACCAATGGCCAGTGCCTTGTCAATATTTAATATTTTGACAACAGTATTTACACTATTATGATTAATTACAGTAATTCTTTGTCATCTTCTATGCAATAAAGGGTTTCTATCTAAATCCATAACATAATTAGAAGTTTGCTTTTGACAAATATTTGAGGTACTTGAGTCTCAAATTCACCTTTCAGGAATATTTATACCACTTGTTCTTGTAAGAAAGTGAAGAGAAAGAAATGGCTTGAGTGAGCACATTCATTTTTTTTTTTTTAAAGTATTTATACATAGAGAAAGAAATTCTGCCTTTATATCGACCTGTGCTGTTCAGTTTATTTTCCAAAGATCCTACCAAGCTGTTTCAGCTTTACTTGACACACTACAATGCATCGCTCTTCACCGAGCTATTGGAAATCATCTCAACAGAGGCATGTTTAAATTTAAGCTTTTGTAAACTAGAAGTTTTAACACAGCTTCTCTTCTAAAGAAATTTGATAGAAAAAAGTGACATGTGGACAGTGCTAGTACACGTGTGATACGATTATTGATTTCATGTGGCATCTCTCCTTTCTTGTTGAGGAGAAACAGAATAACAACTTACTATATTTATGAATACAATTCCAAAAAAGTGACCAGCTATCCTGAACTTTTCACATGAGGCTATTGAATTGAATTGTGTTTAAAACCAAAACAACAAAAAACCCACCAAGTACTGTTCAGTCCAGAATATCTTGAAACACTGATATGGTCTTTTAAAAGGTGGGGGAGGGGTTTTATAAAGCAAACTTTGTGGAGGATGCATTAGTGGTAACTTTAAGTTATAATAGCTGTAGTCCTTCTACATTAGGAGAAAGAACAGATAGATTTAGTGTATGTGTTGAACCTGGGATGCTTGGCTGCTGTCCAGATCCCCAGGCAGCTGGTGTATTAGACTTACAGTACCAACTAAGCAGCCTATTCAAAATGGATTTATGCACCACACATCTTTGTGTTTTGTGCAATTTAAAAATACACATGAAGAGACAAACTTGACTTTACTGTTTAAAATTACGCAGCACTAACATTTTTACCTCTCAAAATCAGCACATGCAGCTATGCAATTGTGCCGTGAGTGTTCTAGTGTCAACAGGACGACTGAGCTCTTGATTTCACATAGGATCTGTGTTTATTACTTTGTATTTTTCCCTTCTCAGGCTTTTCTGTTCATGTGTTCTCCGTATGTCTTTTCATCATCTATGCTTTTCTACTGTTTTCTAGTGGTGTTATATCTTGCATCTTACATATCATTAAAAATAATGAGAAACCATATGGTGAGGCAGTTTTATGAACCAATACAAGATGGATATTTTAACAGAAAATTTTGTTTCATCAAAGCTCTTGGTAGTTTTTTTTCTTATGAGCTTAACAAATTTAGGTAGATATCCAGATATCCAAGGTAAATGGGAATGTAATTCCTTTGGGCAGTTAACTGTGGTGTGCAGGCATGAACAAGCTGTATGTCCTGAACTGGAAGCAGTATTGTCAAGGCAGACCAGTTTTCAGGACCTGAGCTAGTATTTCCGTATCATACTTGCATCCTTTGGAACCTCTTATCAAGCTTTCTGTTAGTGATGGTCCAACCTCTTTTGACTCATAACCTTTAGCAGTTCATTCTTACAAGATTGTGATGAAATAAAGATAGTGTTGGCTACAGAGAAAGAACTGGGAATAGGAAGGCTTGCTTAAGAATTAATTTACAGTAAAGCAGCTAAATCCATATTGGCTGAATTCGAAGTGTACTACTTGTCTTTCATTCCTTTCTTTTTTCATTCTTAGGTTGATGGAATAACAGATTTCAATATTAATATGGGAAGACTCTACTGCATACAATAAAATTGGCAAAGAGATAATAGCTGATGAAAGGGAATTGGCACAAACATTCACATTTACCTTCACTGGGTTGTATCTTATGTCCATTTAAATGTTAATAGTGTGGTTATATTGCATTCCAGTTTGAGAAGCGTTTGCATTGAAACGGCATTGTTGGGTTTTCTGTTTATTGATCATCAGTAACTGTGCAGTAGGTGTGCTCCCTTTAGAAGTGGTCTTCTACTTTCATATAGATTCATTCTGAAAGCCAAGTTTGACTGCTTCCAAAGCATCTCCCGTGAAAGCTCTGCAAGACCCAATTTGTTCTCAAGAATTATGCAAATTTATTGTACTTAGTGCATCTGAACACATATTAGGACTCAAAATTAATAAACAATTTTGTCAAATCTTAACTCACTCTCTATAAACTAGTATGATTCCTGCAGGCTAATAGGAGGAAGATGCAGTGAAACTCAGTTGTTTTTTTCTCTGAAGTAAAAAATTTTATTTGGAATATGCATAGGGAGTGTATGTGTTGAGCAAGGTAACGCTTTCTAATGTTTGAACAGCAATGTTGACCTAACTGTAAATAGTAAATCCAACCTAGAATCTAGAGCAAGGTTCATCAGAAGAGTGAGGTCTGGGACCGAACTAACTACTTAAAGGTTGTTTAAGGTTCTGGTCCTTTTATGAACAAGTTATATAATATAGCTGCTTGCAATAGGCTTAAATGAGACATTTTGCAGTCCTTTCTATGTACTCGTCATCTTTTAATAAGGCCATTGTGAGTATGCAGAAACTATTTTTTTAGCACTTCTTTGATTGACTTCATGATAATTTCGAGCTGCATTATCAAAGGGGTGAGTCTTTTGACTGCACAATGGTATTTGACTTCAAAAATTTCAGGGAACAGCTGTAGAATATCCTTCATCTGTGTTTAATCAGTGTCAAGGAACATTGTGAAATCATTGGATTTAGCAACTGGCAATTTCAAATTTGTTCAGTAGTCTTCAGCAGAGAATTAATACTAAAGTATTTTCTCTCTCTCAGTTGGGGTTCATATTATGAGGACTTTGGTATCGTGACCCCCAATCCTTACATACACATAATAACACAGAATAGTTCATTACTATGGTAATGCATATACTGAATTAGAATAAGGCATTCCTCTAGTACTAGCTCAAATGAAATTCAAGGAGCTCAGATCCCTTTCAGAATAAACAGATTGGTGACTAATATACCGTCCTTTGTTTAAATGTGTGTTTACTGCATGCATGATGTGTAAACTATGTATTTTTCTCACTCACTTCCTCCCAGCACATAATGTTTTGTTCTCTAAAGTGGTAGGGGTTCCTCACTTCTGAAAGCTGCTACACAAATTTTAATGGTTTTGTTTTGTGAAATGTTCAGAGAACTCAGACTAACCGTCTGCGGCAAACATAGTGAGATTAAAGGCTATACAGTAAGTCTGACTTGCTCCTTTGATACACATAATATTACTGATGTTACAGTAATACTGACTTACAGTTCTGTGCACTGCTTCACATGTTATCCTTTGTGGAATTTCCCTGGATGTGGTTGGTGTTGAATGAAGGGGCTACAGCAGCAGCAGACACTAAGGATAAAGGCAGGAGCACAGAGAGCTCCTGGAACAGATGTCTGGCAGACAGGATCTGCCATGATGTGTATGTGTCACGTAGATCTTGCTTTCTTGTCACAGGAGCAAAGATAATTTAATTCCGATGACATTTATTTACATATACTAACAGTTGGGCATTACATTTTATCTGTTGTTTTCAAATGATAATTTAAATTCCACTTCCTAATAAACAAACAATACCGCCTGAGTTGTGTGTGTCTGCTGGAACTTTGGCAGTTTGCCAAAAATTCACATCAGTGAGAAAGCAGTGAAATCTGTGCCTTATAACATTTGATGCACATACGTTCTGTTTAATAATTAGCAAAGTTTCAGAATATAAGAAACTGGGCAGGACATAATTTTTATTAAAAATCCATGTGCTTGTCTTCAGAGGGGACATGGGAACACGCTCTAGCAAATTTTCCTTGAATGCCTCTGCTAGTTCACAAACCCAGATGTTTCAGCGGACACAGGTTGGTCAGTGAACTATAAATAACAAATGGAACAATTTTTGATAAACCCATAAGATTTTTTTATCAGTATACAGAAGTATACTCTCTTCCACATACTCTTCTTAATATGCCTTAAGGATTACTTAAAGATGTATGTAGATGTGAAGTGTGGGCCTGTCATTTGCACTGTCGTGCCTGCCCCACTTTAGGTAAGTGTAGTTCCTTTCCTGAGTAATTTGAGGGCTAGAAGTTTGATCATCAGTAAGAATTACTGAGAATTTTGACTTAAAACTGACAGTAAAGATTTCAGCTTTTGATTTTAAAACTGTATCTACTAATTATTTAATTATTAAATGTTTTATCTTTAAAAATCTAGAATTTGTTATTTTTGGGGGTAGAAGTTGAAATTATATTCCAATTCTTTTACACCGTCCCCCAGACACAGAGGATTTTAATCCAGAATGATGAGTAAACCATTTAATACACTGAAATCAATTCTGAATATAAGTAATCTGTGAACATGTAGAACTTTTGCATTAGTGCTAATGCTGTTCAAGATGTAATGCCACAGCTAGACTAAACATAGAAGTGATGGTAAGTTGAGTAAACAGGACACTTAGAAAAATATATACATAGCTTGTTCTTTTTTAAAAAAGAAATGTTTAGGAAAATCAATGAAAATAAACTGAGAGGTGATTTTTTTTATGTAGAAAAATCACAAGCTTAACAAAGAGCAGGAATGCAGAATAGTCTTCGCATGAAATTTAGAATATAGAACATTGTTCTGAGCTAATTGATGATTACAAGACAACTGTTTCTGAGCCTGTCATAAAATACTTTATAAGTGTAGTGATAGGGTAGTCCTCAGTGAAATTAATAGCTGTTCTTATTTAACCTCAGACAATGGCTTGAGCTACAAAGCTTGAGACAAGCATTTAACTTTATGCATTGTCACAAATGTTTATAGATATTGGGAACCTTGAATGTGACAGTTTTGCTTGGATCTGCTTTTGCATTATCTCTGCTGCTGTTAGAGAGAGGTTCCTGTGCTGTCAGGTTTGGTGTCCTGGGAGTCAAAACATTAATTTATTAATATTCATACAGCAACGACAATGTTGACCAGAGTAAAATGTGGAGTAAGTCATGGCATGGCTTAAGTGTTCATGTTATTAAAAAAAGAAAGGCAGAGCCAGCAGTTGTGCCTTAACTGTTACATCTTGATATCACTAACATTTCTCAGTAAAAAAATGCACTTCGATGTGGCAACACAGAAGCATTTTGGCTCCATGTAAAAGGCAATCTCCAAGTACCAAATAGCCATCTGTCTTCTGTCTCAGACTTCAGTTTTGCAGACAAAAAAGTGGATGATCTCTGGAGAGAGATCAGTCTGTGGGTTGTTCTCTCTTCTATTACTTCTTCACTTGGGACCAATGAAACTGAAAAGTCTTAAATACTTTTAAGTATGCATAAAAGACAACTTGAAGTATAACTGTGTCTGGAATATGATACAAGTTCTTTTAAAAAAATGATGCAGGTTCTGATGTTAAAATGGTATAATCTGTGCTCTCCCTGCCTGTAACATAGAAGAAAAGTGTATTTTTTCCAGTGTTCGCAAGCTGAAGTGCTTTATTCTTCTTGTTCCAGATGTCATTATAAAACCATTCACATTTGTATGCCTATATAGCTGAAAAAAAGGAAACTAGGTCCCATAAGCCCAATCTTCTTGTTTGTGGATACTTTCTCTAGGCTGGGCAGAGACTTATCAGATATTCAGAATGAGAAAAAGAGAGGCAAAGCAACAAACGTAATTTAAAAGAACAAAAAATCTACTATAGAGCAAAGAGAAGGCTCCGCGTGCATACTAATCTGATCACATCCATCATAGATAGCTACAATTCTATGAGAGTCTAAAGATCATTTAAGTCCTGAAAATCTGGTTTTCTGTGAGAAAAGAACTGCTTATTGGCACTGTAAAGATGGTTTTACTCTTGTTTTGAAAGCCCTTAAGGAAGGTGGTGTTATTTAGGAATGGTGAAATTGTGTTGAATAAGGGCAACTGTTCAGACACCCTGTTACTTCAGAGTCAGATAAAATTCTGCATACTGTTTTGAATAATGAGGTATGTATTCAAATAAATGAATAGGTATATGTCTCTTGCTAGGTGCCTAATTTCAGAACCATTTTAAACTTGTATTGCTTTTAAAATTACTGTTGTTTTGATTGTTCTGAGTTTGTTTACGGAGGAAGACAGCTTGGACAGAGAAAACAGTTTGTAGTGTCTCATCATTATTAACTCTTATTGAAGATTAGGATGAAAATCTCAGGATTTGAGTTCTATAAATATGGGTTAAACATTATGTGGTCAAAATCCATGTCTTCAGTGTTATTCTTTCAGACAAACTTTTTCATGATTTGTGTATAATGATTATAGGAAAAGATTTAATTCTCTTTAGGATTTTTGTTTTTCTTTGGCTCTTTTGTTAAACGCCTTGCTTAAATGCTATGCAAAAAGAATGGAAAAATTTATTAACATGAAACACTAAAATATATTTAATCCTAATATAACAATATATGTGATTCTGCTACCTAAAATGGTGGGAAGATCTCGAGGCAGAGAATAAATGGAACGAAAAAAATTAAAGAGGGTAGATGGAGGGTTATGATCTTAGTTTATTCTGAAGCAGATTATTGCTACTTTCTCATCAGGCCTGTGATTAGTGCATGTTAAATAATGAAAACATATCATACTAGATGGCAGGTTGGAAAACAACAGATCCGGATGGTTTGTAATTGAAAAATAATTTTAGTACTTATTTTTTGACCTATTTGAGTTCTGTCCAGCCACCATTCTGAATGTTGCCAGGATAGATTTAGCAGTTTCTGTAATACTAATGTTTGCTTCCCACCACAATATAAACATTTGATACCCTTCAATTTATTACATCATTTTTCTGCTACCACCTTAAGATCTGCATCCTTTCTACGGAGAATGGAGACTAAAGCTGAAGTGTTATAGCGCTTTGGTAATAAAGGGGCTTTATGCTCTATCTTTGACCCAAAATTAGTTCTGTGTCTCTTGTGCTATGTGTTCTTGGTAACAAAGCTTCCTGCATCTTAGTGTACTTGCTAGAATAAAACTCTTATTTTTAACACAGTATAGTAGAATATGTTTACCCCCTTATTCTTATTCCATAAAAATAGCAGGTTACCATTTTTCAGACAATAGCAATAGTAGATGAGGCAGTGGAATAACAGTGTGACTGCAAAATAACTTAACATCCCCAACCTGGAGATGGCCTCTGCACACAGTTTCAGCTTTGGAATGATCTCATCTGAAGTACTGAAGTATCTTAATGCCACAAAAGCAGCATTAACAGCATCATATAAGCCCATTTAGAGAGAATTACGCTACTGTCCCTTCATTTAGCCCCCGTTTATCATACAATTTGGAAACATTCAGGAAGCAAGTTCTTAAAATTGAGGTATAATGAGTGTACTCTTAAAAGATATTCTTAATTCTGTTATGTGTACTATTAGTGTGGAGAATGGACTTCTCTAACACTGCAAAAATGTTGTAATTACAAAAATGAAAAAATGTGGGTGCACTAGTAGATAGCTATTTCTAGACCTAATCAGAAGTTCAGTTGTCTCGGACAACTAAAAGCTCATTCTTCTATCTTTATTGTTTAAGATAATTTTTAGCATAATGGACTATATCAGTTAAATTTATATAAATGTGCTCTTTTGTGTATGTTTGCAAGTATTCTTCATGGCTTCAGTGGATTTAATTTCATTTTACAGGACAGTGATTAGCATTTGGCCTGTTCCACAAGGAGCTGAAAGCACTATGTCTGTTACTTGTAGCCAGCACAGCACAGATACCAGATATACTTTGTCCTGTTCTGTGTAAACAGGCATTCACCTTCTTCTATATCAAGTTATTGTCATGCAGTCAAAAGTGCTATTTTTCATAAATTTTTTACCTCTTTACTTTGGCATACTTATACAGTAACAAGCATCTACTAAAGAAAAAAAGAAAAAAGGTACTTATTCACTCACTTTACACATGCTTTTAAAAGGTATATTTTAACCTTATATAATAACAGTGTTTATAAAGTACACTACATCATACAGTCCATATATGCTCAGGTTGTCGGGTTCCTCGTTAGAGAAGTAAGGTCTCTATTTTTTTCTGTAATTCAACAGTATTTCAAAAGTTAGTTATTTCCTATCAGTTTGGGGATGTCCGCAAGTTTGCAGTATAACAAAAAATGTGGTGAGTCCACACTTTTTATAGCAACTATTTAAACCACCTTAGTTTGGCTGGTAGGGCAGTAGTTTTGCTTAATAAAAACTCTATGAGTACCTACAGCATGATATCTTTGACCAGGTAGTAAAAAGAAGCTGGTAGTGGTAAATGCTTCTTACAGAGAGGTTCTTAACTCTCAAAACATCTTAATTAGGATTTTTTATGCAAAGAATTGTTAAATCAATTATGCTTGCTGTGAAGCTTCTTTAGCACTTACTTTCTTGGGATGTAAATGATACTGCATGTATTTCAGAATTGGCTCCGGGTATATAGAAAATCACGTGGATATACTGTTGCACTAATTAATGGTTTCTGCCTCTTCAACTGAGCTGTCAAATCTAGAACCAGTCTGTCCTATGTAGTTAAAGCTAAACTAAATCTTCCGTGTAGTTCAGGACATAGTAACCTAACGCTGTGGAGGTTAAGTAGCATGGCAGCTATTGTCAGAAATATTTCTCCTCAGAGGTTCTATAAAAATAAAAGTCTGTATTAATCTTGTAGCCCAGTGCTATATGCTGCTTGTGTCCCCATCCACAAGCACACATTTATTTAGCAGGGACTGTTCTTGAACACCAAAATAAGTCTTGATCAAGTGAAAGAGCAGGGATGAGTTAAGCACTTTCTGAAGTGCTTGAAGACAGCCTCAGTAAATGTGCTTATTATCAGAGAATTAATAAGCTGGTATCTGAGGGAAAGAGGTGCAGCAGCTTGCTTGTATTTGTCATTCGTACTGAGTAATAGATGGGGATGTAGCTGACACACATGGAGGGCAGTACAGGTATTTCTGGCACCCCAGCATGGGTAAGATAGGTGTTAGGCCTGAATGTAGACGATTAAGTGGTGGACTTTTAAATATATGTATCTATATGTATCTTGACTTTTCTTTCTACTCACTGAGGAGAGCAACTGAGACACCACATGAAAAGAAATATTGGTTTGCTGGTGTAGTCCAGTAGTAATTCACTGTATTGTCTCCTGGTGGATTTAGGCAGAGAGTAGAGTGGCCGTAGATAGCTTTTCCAGTGCCAATGCTCTGACTGTCTGAAATAAGTCTGTAAGGCAGCACTCTGAATTTTGTATTCACTGAAACACACTGCTGCTCCATTTCACTCTGAAAAAATTGTAAATAAGGAAGTCTTGATCCAAACTTGACTCTTTCCCATTAAGCTTCAAACACTTCGTATTAATGAAACCCCAGTGAAATGATGTGAAAGATGGTATTGTCAACCCAGATCAATAAAAATTACTTGAATAAATATGTAGGCATATGCTTAGACTGGCAAAGACTGTAAGATTTTTTTCAACTCAGATAGCATGAGCATAATTGAGGGAAAAAAGAAACTGTCACAGATGGTGATAGCAGTGAGAGGCCCAGTGATGCGTGCTTCAACCCAAAGTTTGCTACAGAGGAGTTAGTGAGGTAGGATAACATGCCAGAGCAACTGCCAAATCTCAGGCTCTAAGAAACACGCTTATTAACTAATTAAACTTGCATATTTGTAAAGAGAGTGAGTTGAATCGTTCCTTCCTTTTCAGAAAGGTTCATGAGTAGAAAAGTGAACTGAGAAATGTGTCTTGGTCCCAAGGGCTCAGTGCCAGAAAGCATCCGGCAGAGATGAGGGAATAAGGATTTCCAGGAGTGAGGCAGCCTGTGGTATTGGCATGGTGTAGCTACTGCATGGTCAGGGTAAGGGAGAATTACATACAATTATGTAAAATGCCTGGTAGAATAGGAAAATACCAGTGTTTTCCTCTTGGGGAGAGTGTTACCTGGGCCACCTACAAGCTGCCTTGTTTGAAGCCAAGCCAAGCTGTGGTTGATGTATAAAGGCTGAGCTAAGAGTGTACAGAGCAGGGACAGGATTTTCTGTTTCCTCCTCCTGTTCACTCCTAAACATAAAGTGTCCTTGGAGTCATCAGCTGCCAATAAAAAATTGAAGCAGCTGATTCATGGTCAGTGAAGTGGAAAGGATAGATTGGAGCTATTTTCACATACTCCTTTCTGAATTGCACTGTCCTCTCATCAGCTACACTTGAGTTTTTCCACATATTTTGTCTGATTTCTTTCATAGAATAAGTTTCTTTGGTCAGTAACAGTGCCAACAATTGAAGATAGTTTGGCTAAGGTAGACCGAGAACTTGTTCTTATTTCCTAGTACATGAAAGACCAGCTCATTTCAAATGTTACTGTGTTATCGTGAAAGTGCTGGGAAAAAAACCCATTTCTTTCATGTCCCCATGCTCACAAATAGAGGAGTATTTCCTTGTGTGCCTGCTGAGGCTGTTGCTATTTTCTCCAAAGGTGTTTTTTTTTTTCCTCTTGGTATTTGTGTCAAATGCTGACCTTTTATTTCTGTATTGCCTGTGACAATATAGTTTAAATTTTACTCTTCAAGAGTGAGAAATCAACAATATTATGAACCGTGTATTATTTTTTGTACTGGCTTTTTAATTTATTTTTGCACTCTGTAAGAACCCTGACAACACCACAGGCTGTAAGTGAATTTTTAGAAACTCTCTTCGAGATCTGCTTGTAAATGTTAAAAATATGCCTGTTAGTTTCCATACATATAGATAGCTGGAAATCAATTGTTAATAAAAATGAAACATTGTCTTCTGTGCAAAAGTGAGCTTTTTGAGGGTAAATGTAGATCTGAGACACACAGTAAATAAAAGCATTTGTATTTTGTGCTGCATTTTGGAATTTCAGTCTGAAGTTTCCTTGTTTGTTTGTGAATCAAAGGCTAGGTACAAAATTGCTTTCCCGTGCCTGAGAGAAGTATTAAGAACAAAATACAGGCTTTTGTTTGTCTTGTAGCTGCCTAATTTAGAACTCCTGTTACCAAGTGTAACTTGTTTCTCACCATTTCCAGTTAGCTATTTAATAAGAAGTGTTACAGATATCACCAGTGTACAGCTGACTTTCCATTGTTACAAATACTGTACGAGCTAAGAAAAGGAGGACTGTGTTTGCAAGGTTTTGCAGTAAGGATTTTTGTACCATTAAAAAAACAGCTTTAAGTTTTTGGGCTGTGTGATACCATGTGATGTAGTAATTCATAGCTTTTAAGGTTATAATATTCCATGTGCTCACCTTAGTTGACCTCATACATAAATGCTATTAAAAATTTCTTTGTTTTGTACATCACTTGTGTCTCACAGGAAATATTGTCATATATATATTTATAATAAAAAAGCCAGTTCATGGAATTCGTAATATTCTGTTTGTGTAGCTCTTTAGTGCTGTTCTTAAGTGAGAGGAGCATGTTTGTGGACTACCTGACCTCTCAGCTCAGAGAAAAAGCAAGCTCAGACTGACAGACTGATGTGCTCCCTACTCCTGCATCACGAGATGCATCCACAAAAACTATTCTGCTATTCACTTCATCCTGTCTGTGCCTCACTTCTCCAGAGGGAGTAGACGGCACAGAACACCCCCAGGGGCAGGGACTTCAGCAGCCTGTTCAAGTGGCATTACTTGATCAGGAGGAGAACGTTTTATTTTGGAAAACTGCTACCTTTCGTCTTCTGGGTCCACACTTCAGGTCAGGTGTGATGTTCTGCAAAGATTTAAGGAATTTTCAGTTCTATTCTGCATCTCTCTTCGTTTGCTTTAGGATTCTCCGATAGCCTTTCTCTTTTTTTTGCTGCTACTTTCCTACTCGTTACACTACAGCCCAAAATGTAGCAGAGAGCTTGTTATCACAGTATTTTTCTATTATATGTAATGGTTGAATTTCAGATAATCACCTGCTATCTGTTTCCAGTTATGATTTCTATCAACCCTTCTAGGAAATAACCTATAACATAGTAATGAAGGCTAGGTTTTGACCCTTAATTTTATTTTACAGTAAATATATGAACACTTGAAATTCATTGTCTGGGAATTACATGTTCAGTGAGTCAGAAATGCTATTACAGAACTAAAACAAGTATTTCTGTTTCACTTTTTGACTGACAGGAGGTTTGTCCTGATGTATATTGCCCACTATTCTGTTTCTTATACTGAAAATCATACCTAGAAACAATAGGTAGTGTTCGTAAAGCAGGATGTGAAATATTCTCTAATGAAACTGCCAAGTTAGAATTACACTAAGGACCAATAAAGCACAGCTGTGGCTTCTCAGGAACACATACTATATTGCAGTAGCTATGGTACAATGTTGACATTTCTCCTAACTTGTTTATATATTGATTTAATAGCATTATTTAGAAAAAGATATGTGAATGGTCTGGAATACTGAGCACCTTACAAGATGATCTGAATACAGCAATGTCCAAACATCGATCTAGCAGGAAAACTGCTGGGACCTCTGCTCGGTTAGCACCAGCAGCAGTGTACCCACTACGGGAATACCCTTATAAATGTTATCTTTTGTGTCCAGACTGCATCTGCCTCTGCTGGTGTGTGAGTAGTTGTCTTCGGTTCATTGGCTGACTGGAAAAAATCTCAATGAAAAAACTGTTGTTCTTTGAAACACAACTAAAGTGACTGTCAATGTAATGCAAAATTATGAAAATATTCATCTTTGAATCAAATGGGATGTTTTACTAAGTCTTCTAGTTACTGAGATGATGGAAAAAAAAACATAGGTCAGAAGGAAATCAGTAGGTGAACATCTGGAACTGATATCTCCAAATATTTTTCACAGAAGACTGGCACCAAGAGCTGGGGATGTTAATATTCCTATGGATGATACAAGACTTGAAGGCATGATTAATACAGAGGCTTATCAGAATAATAGAACCAGGATGAAAGGTCTTTTTAATAACAAGGATCTTCTGCTGTCATCTGGGAGTCTATCATTTGGAAATAACAAATACGAAAAAGCATCAGTCAGTCACAGGACTACTGCAAGCTAGTGATATTATGCAGCTATGACTTGATCATTTGTATTGCAGTTCAAGGCAGGAAAAGTTTCTATTGTACAAACACTCCTAGGTCCTCATCTAAATACCATAGTAGTCACATTTGAGAAGGGTTGATTGATGCTAAGAGATGCACAAAAGGGCCAGTCGGGGAGAGGAAAGCTGTTATTTAAAAAAAAAAAAAGGTTGTCTTTTTAGCAGAATAAAAGATAAGTAGTGAGTAAACTTAAGTTAGAAATTAAAAGTTTCTGAAGCCATCTAAAAGAAGTAATGGGGAAAAAATATTTTTGAAATGGATCTCTGCATACAGAAAGGACAGTGACCTATTATTTGTCCCCACATAAAGGGACCAGACCTTCATGTGAGTCCATGTTCCCGGGTTTCTAGCTTTATTTTTAATGTAAGTGCATGTCAGTTTTGAACAGAATGCTATTTCAAAAGGAAGATCCAAAATTCTCAGCAAATTTTCAGACTAAGAATTTTATTTCTTATTTATTGGGTAAATATACCATACTGACTCCTTTTTTTTCAGTGAATGACACATTGGCTATGAAATTCTGTCCCAGCTTTAGTTCTGCAGTTTTTTTCTCTCTCAGCAGGATACTTGCATGTTGTAAACCCAGCAGGCTTCCTACATTTAGGAATCTATAAAAAGAGTCTCTTATTGATTCATCTTCTAAATGTTTCCATGACATAATACTGAAGTTAAAAAAAATACGGAAATTTGCGTTATGGCACATATGAATCATGTGACAAAACGTTTTTTGACAAACTAATACAACAGCCGTCATGGGTTGATTGTGTTTGTGTCTGGGTGAAGCTCACAGAGCAGGTAAATGTTCCCTGACAGATGACCTATTCCTTGAATGGAGTGCTGACATTTCTAATGCTCTCTCTCCTTTTCGTGAAACCTGAACACAGGAGTAACTATGCTACGTTAGTCTCTTTGAGAGAGAAGATTTTTTTATTCAGAAAGCAAATGTTGTATTATTCCTCAAGCCCCAGCCTGAGATTCAGTTACCCAAGTTATGAAATTCAGTCTTTCGTGCTGAGGTATACCTGAGTTCCTAGTGTTAATGAACAGGGGTCTCTGAAAACAAGACGGCTAGACAGGCTTGACCTTATCCGAACTTTTACCTTTATTGCACATTCATTTGATGTGTAATGCAGACATCAGCCAACCAGCCTGTATTTGCTATGTTTTTCCTGAAAAATCTATATTCCCTGAACGTTTATAAAAATTGCATGCAACTCTGCTATATCGGTCAGTCCCGCTCAGTGAAAAGAAATGTGTGCATTTAAAACCAACTTATATATGTTAAATCAACAGGACTTTTAATTTTTTTTTTGTTCATAGTTTTTTTTACAATACTACTTCAGAGCTCGCTGCATTAGACTTTTTTTTTTTTTTTTTGGTCTTTCTATTTCCATGGATGAATTCCAAAAGGAAAAAAAAAAATCCTAGCTCCTTTCTCAGTTGTTCATTTTGTAAGAACTACCTAAAGTTAGCAGCAAGTGGAATAAAAACAGCAGGACTAGAGAGGTGTAAAGTAATTTCTGAATTTTATGGTAAGGCTCAGCGCTTGACAGGAAATCTTTGCAATGCGGTTGTCATCTCTCTACTGGAACAGCACAGCTTCTGAGAGTTTGATGTTGTTCTCCCTGAGGTCCTGGTGGGTGGGTGGATGTGAGGAAACACTTCTATAAAGGAGTATTAACTTCTTAAAAATTGTTCAGATCTGTGAACCAAGGCCAGAGGCTATATAGTAGCATACTGGCTAGGGGGATACCAGTGTGAAAGACAAATCGAAAGAAATAAAGGAATGTGGCACAAGGGGTAATGAATAAGCACAGCTGTCTCTCACCACTTTAAAGAGAAAATATTTTTCCATAGTCCAGTTTTCTAAACTAGTTTTGTTTATTAATATGAAATCAAAGATGAGACTGTATTTAAACTTCTTGCAGTAGTAATGGCTGTAGTCTTTTAGATCTTTCACACACAAAACTTTTGAAATAAGAGTGAAGAGCAACAGAAAGCATACAGGTGCTTTGTCCCATCTAGGTTGCTCGGAATTTGTGCTGTTAAATAAGCTATTGAACAAGAATACCATTTTTGCTTAGAGAAATCTGTAACAGTTATTAGCTTTTGTACTGTAAAACTAGCAGTTATCAAAATGTCTAGAAGCCAGTTTAAAATATTACAAATACTCTTATTGCGAGGTTTTATAATGCTGCCCATCCATGTTGGTATTACTATATTACAAGCCCATGAGAACATGAATGCAGTGTGTTCTGTACAGATTTTCTAAAGCCGAACTGCTGGTAGCTCACAGCAGGAATAGGTAGTATTGCATATCCCCTTCACTTTTATTAAGGTCTGGGTAATGTAATTATAAAAACAGAAACTACATCCTGAATTCTAGTGGTAGCTACATGTGACGCTTGTCTAAGGGTAAAAGCTTGTCTAGGATCTAAATATAACAATCTATTTTAACACGTGTAAAGACTAAATCTCATACGTTTAAATACTAAATATAGTGCCCTCTCTGTAGTTAGGGCTGTGACACAGGCTAGCATTTGTTCTCTGCCCTTAGAGCATTAATGTGGTGGAATTTAGACAGTGGTTGTGGCCTGACCCTGTAAGATGTTACATGCTCACAATCCCATTGCCTTCTCCAGCTATAAGGGTTACTCAGTAAATACCATAAGCGGGAATTACATTTAGCAAAATAAGTTCTCCTTCTCTTGTTGTAATCAGCTGAGTTCCTGAATTAGTGGAAGCATTCAGAATCCATTTAAAAATAAACATGGAAAATCAGCCTAAATTTTATATTCAGTCAGCACAAAACCATGTCTGATTTGAAATTTCTGGCTTTAGACTAAGCTTGGTTCCAAGCGGCCAATGCAGCTCATAATTGTATTATATGGATGGTAGGGAAATACGATCATTAATCTTAAATATGTAGGAATGGGAGAGCCTGGAGGTAGCCCCAGTTGGTGTGCACAGCTGCAGGCAAGCCACAGAACTCCTGGATGGTAAATATTCCTTATCAGTTGTTCTCACAGATTAAATTAAAAAAAAAAAAGTTGTTAACAAAATTCACAACCCTATTTTCAGTTTCACCACATATCCTTGTTCCAGATACCATCAGGGATTAAGTATACTTCTAGAGAAATACTGGTTTCAGGAGAACAAAGACAGCTGTTGAGGTGAAAAGTGCTGAGGTCAGACAGAAGAAAAGGGAACACAGATAATGAAAAATGCCAGAAGTAGAGAGAAGGAAAAGACTGATGAGACAATTGGCCCTGGTGAAGCATGCCATGGGATGATCCCAGCCAAGGCTTTATATGAGGCAAAGGTGTTAGACATGATGAAGTGAGATTATCAGCATATACCATACACTGAAAGTTTCTCTGCTTATACTTTCACATATCTGTGGCACTGATTTCTTTTTTTAGAGTGTGTTTGTGCTGAAAGGCTCAGAGGATAAAAAAACAGTTCTCTTGTGGACTTTGACAGCCTCATCTTTCCAGAGTCTGCCACAGAACTTGTAGCACAGAGAGCTTGAAATACATGGAAGCAATCAAGAGCTACAGCAAGTGAAGCTCAGGAACTGTAGCTGCATTATAAATAATTCATCACGGCCGTGCACTTTCACTATTATTTACACTTATAGGTAGTGATTAACATCTGTGGATTTCAGAAGACTTCCACTCAAGTTAGAGCAGTCTCACAGCAGTTGTGAATCCAATTACCAGCACAGCACACTGCCCAAACTGTACCATCTTACACTTGCAACTTGTCCTATGGACTTCTTTTGAGGGAAGGTGAAATAGAGCTGGCTAGCTCTGGAGTTATTACACGTGTAGCTGGCATCACTGCCTCTCTTGCCCTGGCATGAGTTGTTTTGTAATAATATATTTTTAGTAAGTAATAGTTCTATTAAAGTGGGCAAGTAATTGACATAGGCTTGTGCAATTTAGATTTTATCTCCCAGTCTTTGTGTCATCTTTTGCAATCTTTCTAATATTTTTTTCTAATCGTGTTGTTGGGTCTTAAGGGAGGTAGATCTCATATGCTTAGCAGTCTTTTGAGAGATATGCAACTATATGAACCCATGCTACATCAGGACCAAGTTCCCTAGACCTTTTCACAGGGAAGGAAGGATGCTGTCTGTTCAGGACCATCCAAGAATTGTAATGGCTAGAAGTGTCTTTGCAAGTTCTCCCATCAGCTCATTTTCAATGAGAAGATTTGCTGTGATTTGCTAAGCTCAAAGCCACCTTGTGTCCAGTCTTTGGCAGCTTTTGGACTACAAATGAACCCAGACTTCCTGTTAAGATAGAAAGTTCACATTGGTAGTAAGCAGTGAAAACTGATTGTCTTAATATCCAGAACTATATTGTACAAATATGACCTGCAGTAATCCTATAGCCCTGCATCTCCAGGCACTGCACGGGGTTAGAAAGTATTGTCTCCAGCTGCTGCCTGCAGCAAAGGAATTGTATTCTGGGGCATGGCATTTTTCTGCAGGGATACATTATCTGAACTTGTATATATCCTGTTAAAAGTCATGATCTAGAGGATGAAACTTTTAAACGTGTGTGTTCTACCTTGTATAATGAACTTCTTTTATGGCTTAAATTAGTGAAAAGAATCAGTGAAGTGAGACATTTAATTTTTCTTGAGCGAAATCTTTTTCAAAGACTAGTCAGGGAGAAGATTCAGCAACTGCAGAAACATGGATATGGGAGTTTTAAAGCTTCTGACTATAGGATGGTCATATTTCAACAACATGCACTCATTTGCAATTAATCACATTATCCATCATGCTTTCCTGAATGTACACCAGCATGTAAATGTGTATGAAGATTTTGACTAAGAAGTCACATTAGTGGCAAAATCTTGCAGGATTCATGCTGCCATATTATTTTACCCATTGCACATGTAAAATACCAAATAGTGACAAGTTGGACAGAGTGCACAACCTTTCTTTTTGAGACTAAAGATCTATGACATAGTCAAACATAGAAGTAAAACTTGCAGTAAAATTGTAAAATTCCAGTAAAAACTGAAATTAAATTATTAGCCTTTAGAGTACAGAGTCAGCCTTAAAAGTAGCCCATGGAGTTTTACTCTATAGAATCCTCTTACAGTAGATTTCCAGCTCTCAGTTTGCATTCTGGCAGCAGTAAGTGTACTGTGACTGGGAGCAGCTGTTCATGATGGTATCGAGCAGCTGAAAATATCCTGAAGGAGAATGACAAAAACCTGAAGTTTTAAAATGTACTGTAGGAACTTCCCCCCCCCTTCTTCCCCAAGAAGACAATTTATTGACAAAGATTAAAGTAAATTTTGGAGGAAAAAAACCTAATAAAACTGTAAAGAGTTTACCTTCCTTTTTTTTTTTCCCTCCTATCCATGTCTATACACCTTCTGAAAATAATTGGGTGCCTCGGTGCATCATATTGTGTAGTTCTTCAACCTTACATTTATTATAAATTCAGCGTGGTCTTTCTGAAAGGTTCAGGTGTGAAGGGATGTTTCCTGCGGATCTGCTCCACCTAGAAGGCTGGGTGCCCATTCCTCCTAATTCTCTCATGGTAATTTTTAATATGCCCTGCTTTGAGCTAGCAACTCCCATGTGTCTGATACATCTTTGCCAGGAAACTACATTTTTGTGGCGGTACCTTTTATACATATACAGGAAAATACATTTTCTTGCAGTACCTCTTAAACCAGTTCGAAGTATGTATGATTCTATATCCACCTTTTGGCAAATGTAGGTGGACTTCTACATTCATATAGAAGCAGGACTGGGGCCTAATTGTTGATGGAAAGGTTGAAGTCAGAGCTCCTCATAGCTGTGCGCAGCCCCTGTGGTCAAGAGTCGTGCTGAAAGACAGTTCTGTGCTGTCACCAGGCAATCTCATCACTCTGTTACCAGCTGCCTGGTATGGATCTTGGGTACAGCTCGTCTTCTGCATACCCTTCCTGGAAGAGCTCAGTTAGGAACACTCCAGGTAGTGATGCAAGCAAGGGGAGCACAGATAATCGGTTTCTTTTTACTTAGTCCTCCTGCCTAAGCCCACTTTATGTAACTATTGTCTGCCTGCTAACACTGTAATTCAGGCTTTGTGTTAAATGGAGGAAGTAAAGGGCACCACAGCATGGTGCTGGAATTGAGTCACTGGAAGTGCTACTTATAAGACACTAGTGGCTTCTCTAACTTCCTCAAGAGCTCTCTTTAAAGGAGGTTTTAAATCTGCTTTGCCACAGAGAGCGCTTTGGTCCCTGGATACATCTGAAGAATTTCATCTTTTTCAAAATGCTTTACTTTGCGTGTATCTGCAGAAAATGCAGCTGAAGAGGTGGCCCAGACAGGTCTATCTGGGCGCAGCTTTCCACAGGGTTCTCTCTAAAATTGTTTAGAACCAATTTTATGAATGTTGCTGGTGGTGTAATAGCTGTGGTTTGTAGGCACAAATGACAAAAACTATTTGCAGTTAACTTAAGGGCTATAAACTGATCCTTATCTCTGTTTTGAGTCTGGTTTAACTTATTTGCACTAGAAGGAATGGATGATCTGGACTGTACTTGGCATTTGATCTTTATACTGTGCTTATTGGTTTCAGAGCATTTAATTAAAAATGTGGCAGGGTATATTCTTAGCTATAGTAAAATTCTCAGTAAATGATGGAGTTACGGGCTTTTCAAAAAACCCTTGTCCATTGCTTTGTATTTTGACTTTGCTGTATTGCTGTCATTATAATAATTTAAAAATAGTATTTTTTTTAATAGAGTAGAGTACTAATAAAATCTGCAGGCAGCATCAGAAAGCCCGTTGATCCTGTTGTGAGTGGGCCCCACAATACTGGCTGATTATAATTTTCTTTTTATATGAGAGAATATATTTCAGTGGAAGCACTCCAAACTTAAAGAACTAACTTGAGATTTTTAATTAAATATCTTTTGCATTTGGCTGCTGCTATCTGTGTGTGGAAGAGTGGGATGACACAGCTTCTGGGTTACTGACACAGGTTCTGGGTTTGCTGTGCTATGGTGTCACTGAATGAAGCTTCCTCTTTGTCTTTTGCAAGAAGGAAGACAAAGTAAAACACTTGTTCTTTTATTGTAACTTTCTGTCTGTGGGATACATGGGACTCGGACCACGTGTGAGGCAGGAAATTGTTCACGTTTGCGCAGATTGTTGTTAATGCTTATCATGGGAGCCTGCATGCATTTTGCAGTTAAAGCCTATGAGTAGGTCAGCCACTGGGTATCAAAAGAACAAAGGTTGTCAATTCTGTTTGCATGTGTTATCAAGTTCAATGAATTTCTATGCTCTTTGAAGGGTATTATAGTATGGGCCTCTGTATAAGATTATCTTCTGCAGATTTATAGATTCTTTTTGTATATATAAATACCCCTACTTTGATCAGGCAAAGGGGTTTGCATCAGATGTTCTCCAGAGGCCTATTCCAAACTAAAGTTTGCTATGATTCTATTCTCTTATCCTGAATTTAATCTTCCATTAAAAAAAAAATTAAAATTTTAATAACAGACCCAAAGTGAGGGAGCACAGAGCCACCTGTGGTGCATTTCTGCCTATGAATCATTCAGTACCTGGTTAAGCACCAAGGAACAGTGTTCATGAAGTTGTCCAAGGTTCTTGTTCTGTAGATGCCATCTGGCAAATGACTTTCTTACAAATCGTGGGAGTATTTAATCTCCAGTATGTCACATAAAGTATGTACTGTGTGATAATCCTGAAAAAGTGAGCTGCCACATACTGCACCCTGACTCAGGGAAAAACAGCAGTGAAGGAATGTAAATGAGCTGGAAATATGAAAACATTCAAATTGATGGAGTGAGTAATTAGGTATCTGAAAGGGGAGAGTATGAAAACCCATCCCTCTTACTGAACTCCAGTGCAAACACCGAGTCTGTTCAGCACAGGGGGGTGCAAGCCCCAGCAGACTGTCATGCTTGCCCCTCGCCTTGCCCACCCTCCTGCTCTAGGCAGGGGCCATTCGGTCCGGAGCAGGAGGAGGGACCCCAGTCAGAGGCAGCGGCCTCAGAGAATGCTCTGGTAACATTGCTATTTGATCTGCTCCTCTGTCTGGGTCTGTCACTTTGATTAATTTTTGTAAGGATGTTCTCCAGAGTCAAAGCTGATGATCTAAGATTAGCTTGGGTCAAAGAAACAAGTCTCTGACACATTTCGAGATTGATACCTATGAGCAATCCTTTTGTGCAGAGAAGACAGTGGCTTATTAGAGCACATCCAGTGGAAGGAAATGTTACATACTGCATTGTTATATATGGCAATCATTTTAAAATTAAAAACTCTTTGTTTCAATATTAAGATAAAATGGCTCTGTTTAATAACTGATTTCCACCAATACTGCCATTAAAAGAGGGTATATCACCCTTTGTTTTCTAAACGGTGCAATAGGTTAGAATAATGAGGAGTGCACTGAAAAGACACATGGGACTTTCTTCGTGGAAAGCCACTAACTGGTGAAAATGTAAATGCATGACCTTCAGCTTTCTGTTGGGAGTTTTGAATGTGCACCTTTGCTTTGAAAAGAGAAATTCTCACATGATTTTTGATGGAGTTGATGGAGAGGATGGGTCTAGAGAATAAAGCATGAAAACTGGCAATGGAAATAAGACTTATGAAGAAATACATACTGCTACTATGTTATGTCAGGGGACTATAAACAAGGAGTAATCACAAAATGTATTGGTCCCTCTCCAATAATTTCACTTGCTGTTCAAAAACTGTACAAAAGCTTCAGTTGCTGTCTTCCCTTGAGAAACATTTAAAAGCACAGGTAAACTCTGAAATCTTCCTGTAAAACAACTGAACCCTACAGAGTTGCTAAATATGTTCAGGAGGATGATCCTACTGAAGATTACTGTCTCCTAGGAGATAATGATCATCTTCATTTTCACCTTTCTAGAAAATCCGTGGTACTTTACAGAATCATTGAACTAAGAAAATAATTTCTATTACATGTACAAGGACAAAAATGCCTCCAGACTCACTGTTTTCAAGTAGCCCTTTGAGTACTGAAGTCTACATCAACTTAATTTTCTGCACGTAAAATTCTAACAAGAAAAATGGCCACATGCTTCCCCTTCTTTATGTTCATCTCTTCCAGTGTTGTAGTTTATTTAGAAAATAATTTTTTTTGTGTTGGTGCATGTCATTTAGTGTAAGTCATCGCACAAATGCTCCGACAGATCCATGCTCACTGAATTTTCTTGCTGCCATATGAAACTAATCAGTTCCCGTGTACCTGAAGCAGGCAGGCTCTGTCTCTTCTGTTGAACATCATGTTCTTCCCAATCATATTAACTGTGATATAGGCACTGGCCACTATTTGCATCCTTGCTTGAAATCCATGATTAAATATAATCTAAAACGAACCAGGTTTCAGTATTAGGCTGCAAATTTTGGATAATCTTTTTACCTAGTAGTGTGTCACCCACTTAACAATTCAGCTAAAATAAATCTTCAAAAGAAAGAAAGCATGCCTGAAAGGTAAACAACTTCGATAGTAAACCTTTTTCCCCCACGAGTATTTCATGTACATAATGAATCCTATACTACTTCATAAATGGTACTAGAGATGGGTTGAGTATTCAGTCCTTTCCTCCTGTTGAGAAATCACATATGAACAGTTCATGATTCTCAGTTGTAGGCTATTTATTTGGAATTATTGAGTGGATTCTCATGTAAACTTATTTTGGTCTACTGAAGGATTAAAGATGTGTTTTCAATACTCGGCTTCTGTGTGATTTGTTATTTTGAGGATGTGGTATCAACTCTGTTTCTCGGTTGGACGACTGTAGGTCTAGCAAAGACTTGAGAAAAATAATCAGAGCTAAACACGTTTTTTAAAAGCTGATAGAGCAAGACTGGCTGAGTAAGGGATCTTTACGTATTCTGTTCTGGGTTTCTTCAGCTGAACCTTGCTAGAGGCATTGTTACAAGGAGAAAATATCCTGTATAATATTTGATGTGATGAAACTTAAAGCATATGTATGCGTATGCATTTCTGTGTCAGGACTTAAGCCTAAGGCATTGTGGACATTTCTTTAAGCCCTTCTGTTAAATCTGTTAAGCATTAGCCTCTGCAGAGCTGTGTTAATCATCATCAAATTTTGTAAGCTAAAGGTGATAATACATGAAGGAGGAAAGAGTTTGCCAAGGAAATAAATGTAACTCCATGGATATAATTTGCATATTCTGTCAGAGACATTGCCTTTGTTCTGGTGCTATCTGTACCCAGAAACTTTGGATATAGATGTTACCTTATTCTGTCTTGGGACAAAATACAGGGCATAGGGAAAAGATAGTTAGCAGGATAAGATATGGTTGATGATCTTGCCAAAGCTTGAGAGAAATAGATGTGCTAGCATGTACTTGATGAAATCTATAATTTATTGCCAGAAACTAATTCTCCTTGGGCTTGTATACTATTAATCTCTTCTTCAATTTATCTACTTAGTAACTTTTTGAAACAATTTGCTTACTAATTTGCTTAATGCAAATTTCTACTGAGCTTTCAATTTTTTTCTTTCCTAAATTGGTGCTGAGGTTAGCTGTATTTAAAAGGTAAGTAGGTCTCAGACTAGGTACAACTGTTTGCATATGAACACATGAACTCTTTTAATTAAAAAAAGACCATGCCTTTTTCCATTTCTAAGGGTTGTTTTATTCACATGCTTGTAACATTCTTGAGTATTTGTTGTTTTCCAAACTGTAGTAGACTGAAATTTTGGCAGAGTTGTATATTTTGAGCATATGATCAGCTATTTCCCTCAAGACTTTCAGGACTTTTCAGACTCAGCGCTGGTGAGGCCACACCTTGAATACTGTGTTGGGTTTTGGGCCCCTCAGTACAAGAAAGACATTGAGGTGCTGGAGCGTGTCTAGAGAAGGGAAATGAAGTTGATGAAGGGTCTAGAGAACAAGACTTATGAGGAGTGGCTGAGGGAAACTCGGGTTGTTTAGTCTGGAGAAAAGGAGGCTCAGGGGAGACCTTATTGCTCTCTGCAACTACCTGAAAGGAGGTTGTAACAAAGGTAGGTGTTCCGTCTCTTTCCCCAAGAAGCAAGTGATAGGATGAGAGGCAATGGCCTCAAGTTATGCCAGGGGAAGTTTTGATTGGATATTAGGAAAAATTTCTTTACTGGAAGAGTGGTCAGGCATTGGAATAGGCTGTCCAGGGAGGTGGTTGAGTCACCATTCCTGGAGGTGTTAAAAAAATGTGAAGATACGGCACTTCAGGACATGGTTTAGTGGTGGCCTTGCCAGTGTTAGGTTTGCATTGGACTTGATAATTTTAAAGGTCTTTTCCAACCTAAATGATTCTATGATTATTTTTGTGCCCACAGCCAGGTTGTGCAGAATTCTTCTAAAAATACGTGTATTGGAAATCAGATACAGATGCTTTTTCAAGAAACTTATAAGCAACAAATAAATGTTGTTTACATTGAATACTTTATACATTTTTTCCTAGCGAAGTTGCTGAACTTTACTCTCACAAACCTGTTGTGAAGGAATTGCTATATTCATTACTGAAATGTAGCACACTGTAATGCAGTTTGGGTTACAAGTTGCATTACAATACAAAAGTTACTAAGTGGATCAGCATTCAAGCAATTTGTAGCAATTTATTAGGAAACTTCAATCTTACTCATTTGAAATCTTTTAGTCAGAGAAGTTTTTGAGTTCCAGATGCATTAAAGTTTGAGAATTTTGAAAAAAATACGGGCAAATGTTTCCATTGGTTTGAATATGAGTATTCACTGACCACATATGCAGCTTTTAGATGTGTGTTCATCTGCATTTGTAATGTTAAAAGCAGCCATTTTTCAGCAGGCAAAATGAGAGCTATCTAACCTAAACAATAAAAAATTGCACCATCCCCTTCAAAATGACAAAACTATGTATAAAAGCCTTGGGAGTTTGCAGATGCTTCATTTGAAGTTCTTTATTACCGTCTGTTTTTATAGACTTTTTATATTCTTCCTGTTTTTCTACTAAGAAAATCATGTTATTCCAAGGCTTGTCATATTACTGAAGACAGCATATATTATGTGATTTGAAATAGAACTGGAAACTAATAGTGTTGCAGAGACCATTTTCTGAAAAATTTATCAGTGATAGGTCATACTATTTTCAAAGGTAAACATCAGGAAACTTTCACTACAGAAGACCCATATGATTCCATTTCAGAAATGTAGCTGTCAAGCAAACAAGATTGTTACAGAAGGCTTTAGATAAAAGATGCTCACTAAATATGATATATTGCAGTATTTTATTTTATAGACTTGAATGATGTTTTTAATTTTGTTTGCGTGTTTTATGTAATATCACTCACATTTTTATTTGAGAACATCAAGATAATCCCTAGTGAGATTTTTATTGCTTCTAAAGATGTTTTAGGAGGGAGGTTATTTTTGTTAACACATTCCCGTTATTTGTGGTTATCATTGCAGTATCTGAATGCTTCACATATATTCAGTCTTTGCATACCCCTGCCAGATGTGTCTTGACGCTGAAAAAGACAGCATTAACCCTGCCTGTGTCAGCATATGGGTGCTGGTATTGGAAGTCATCCTACCCGTGCACTGGGAATTGTGCATTTTTAATGGTCCAGGCTGCACTATGTAACACATTCTCTGGAATCTGGAGTGGCCTGTTCGGACATGAATTTCTGACTTCTCAGTGTAGCCAAGAGGCAAGGAGATCTTGCACAAAGAGATTAATACAAATATCTAAGTCTTTAGCAGCCTGGAATGACTCAATGACTAGTTTCATTTCTGAAGCATCTGTACTGACCAAAGCCCCCAGAATACGCAGCACTATTTATAGTGCATTGCAAAACACTTGTACCTTCTGTTACTTCTTCAGGCTCGATTTATTATTTTTTTAATATTATTTTATTTTTTATTATTGTGCGGTTGGTAGATGTATGTTTCATCTTGGACATCAGGGGCAAAATCCTTGGCTGTCACTAGCTGTAATAACTGCACCAGCAACATCTTGCAATTTATACCCCTTTTGAGCATCTATTTCCATACTGACAGGTAAATTCACAAAGTAGGATAGATCTTTTGATACTTTGTGGATTGGTATTTCTGCTGGAGGGGGAAATATGCATTATCCCAGAAATGGCCATGGAGTACTGTTTAAAATACTGGAAGCTTTGACTGTCTTTGAACTTCTAAATAGTTATGGGAGGCATTTTAATGTCATTCTTTAGTATCTAGAAAAGGTGAAACAACAAATTCTTATATAAGTACTTTCTTCCTCGCAAGTGCAAAATGAAATCTCTTTTATGCTGTGACTGAGCATATCCCAAATCATTTCAAACTACTGATTGATTTTCTCTTGCTTCCTGTAGGCTCTTTGGTTTAATAGAATAGTTTGAGCAGTGGAATGCAGAGTGACTGATTTTATCCTGTGATTAATCTCATATATGACAGTGGAGGGATACTTTTGACTTCTGTTTTTCGGGTTTTTTTCGCAAGAAATCTTCCATTTATTCATAGCTGCCTCACAAATGACTACATAGTGGATGCTGTTTCTAACATTCCTTCTTCCACAGTGTGGTAAAGCCAGTTAATCCACTGATAATTACAAGTAGCTTCTTTTATGAATGTTTCCGAAATAATTCAATCGGCAGATTTTCCTACACCTAGTGACACCTATTGACAGTAATCCTTTTGAAGTGCACATCTTTAATGCTGTTCTCACAAGGATCTGAAGAGATAAAGGATGTGCGTGCCCTGTTTTGCAGGTAGAGATTTGGGAACAGAGTGATTGACTTGCTAAGGACCACATAAGTGCGTGACAGAGCAGGGGTTTGAATATTTTCTCCAGTTCATAAGCTCAGTTTCTAATCGATTAAATTGTTCTTTGTGTGGGCACTATTTTTGGATCTTTTCCACTTGTAGACCCTTGTATGCTTCCAGTGGAGGTATGAACATTTGCAGAGGGAATTTAGGCCTAGCAACTGTGACAATTCTTTTGTTAATTGCATTTCTCAGTCTCCCTAGATATTATCTGTGAATTTTCCTTAATTGTGAATTTTCCCTGTCTGTGGGCCACAGGCAGAAAACCATTGGTGTGGGCTAAGTTTTACTGAATAAAGCAACAATATGCAGTAGACCAAAAAAAAAAGTAATGGTAATGGTGGTATTTTTTCTCTGTTTTGTATGTTACTACTGCTGTCTGGATGGCTCTATAGTCACTTGGACATTCTGGATCAGATTTTGGCCCTGACTCATTTGTTCCTTGGCAATAAATGGTTACTTAAACCCTAGCCTCTACTACCATTACGTAAAATTTAATCCCTTTATACAGTTTGTTATCTAAACTGGACCACTACTCTGAGACCAGAAATTAGATGAAGTCTTCTCCAGTAAATCATCTATCTTTGGGAGTAACTAACCGCCAGCTGATCAGAAACCACACTGCTTCCTGTAACTTCACACTTACTCATCTTTGCAGAATCATCCCACTGAAAACTGGCAGTAGAATTTTGGGTAGTTTTAATTAGCGATAGAAAAACTATCTTAGGACCTACTTAGATTGCATAAGCTGGAGGTGTACAACAGTCACCTGTCTTGCACACAAGAATTTCCACCAGTTCACTTCTTTAAAGTGTGTCCTTCAGTTACTTGCCCTCTGTACTGCCTCAGATGTCTTGTTTCATCTGGACTTCCTAGCTGGAACCATATCAGCTCAGCACCAAGCAAGTGAAAAACAAAGCAAATGTTTCCTGCTTTGCTGCCCACCTTCTGATTGCTCCTTCTGTCAGCCTCCTACTCCGGCTTGTAGCAGACTTGTGAACTAGACATAAATGTTGTTATGAGAAACACGAGGCAGAAGGGCAGAGTTGGAGAAGATTAACAGCAAGGAGGAGTCCTACAATAAAGTAGAAACATTATTTCAATCAAAACCAACTTGTCCTTTATTTGTAATGAGAATGGATATACACGTTCCTTCTGCATAACTTTCATATATCTTCAGCCATTCTACCACAACTTAATTATGAAAGGGATGATGCTTAAATCAACATGACTAGGTTCAGCTCCTGGCTCAGCTACAATGTTTTGGTGAAACTTTGCCCAGATTCTTATTGTTTCAATTTGTCACCGCTAAGAGAACAGTGATGACTAATGGCCCATTTACAATGTAAGAATAAAAATATCAAATGTGACACTCTTTTTAGGAGCTGGAATTTCATTTAAAACATGATTCCTGTTAGATTTTTGCCAAGTTTTTGGTTGCCAAAAGATGTAGATAGGGGTCCAGTAGTATTTTCAAAGAATCTTCAAAGGTTAGGTTGCCGATCCTAAAGGAAGTTGGGGACCTAATCTGCTTGGTGACTCTGCAAATCCTGCAAAGTGTCATCTTTAGGCACTTAATGAAGTGGGACTAAGGCTCAGACAGAAATAAATTCCTTCAACAGTAGGAAAATACTGTGTGTCTGCTCATCTGCCCCAGGGGTCAATATTGGATCAGTATTAAACGCCTTCATAAATGACCTGGTTGATGGACCACAGTGCGCCCAGCAAGATTTCAGATACAAAATTGGAAAGAGTGGCTAGTTTGCCAAATGGTTGTGCTGCCGTTCAGCGGGACCTCAAGAGGCTGGACAAATGGGCTGACATGAATCTCATGACTTCAGCAAAGGGAGCTGCAAAGTCCTGCACCTGAGGAGGAATAATCCGCTGCACCGGTACAGGCTAGGGGCCAACCAGCTGGAAAGCAACTTGGCAGAAAAGGGCCTGGAGGTTCCTGGTGGACACCAAATTGAACATAAGCCAGCAATGTGCACTTGTGGTAAAGAAGTTCAACAGCCTCCTGTGATGCATTAAGAAAATCATATCCAGCAGATTGAGGAAGGTGTTTCTTTCCCTCTACTCTGTACCTGGAGTGCTGTGTCCAGTCCTGGGCTCCCCAGTACAAGACAGACATCAATGCACTGGAGCGAGTCTAGTGAAGGGCAATGAAGATGAAGAGTCTGGAGCATCTTAAATTAAGAGGGGTGGTCTGAGAGAGCTGAGATTATTTAGCCTGGGATTTTGTCAATGTGTATAAATCCCTGATAGGAAAAGTAAAGAAGACCGAGACAGACTCTTCTCAATTGTTCTTAGTGAAAGGACAAGAGGCAACAGCCACAAACAGATGCAGGAAATACCATTTAAACATAAGAAAGAGCAATTTTACTAAAAGGGTGATTGAATACTGGAACTGGTTGCCTAGAGAGGTTGTGAACGCTCCATCCTTGGAGATTTTCAAAATCCCAATGGATGTGGTCCTTGGCAACTTGCTTTAGTTAACTATTCTCTGAGCAGTGGATTGGACTTGATGATCTCTAGAGGGTCCTGCCAGTATCAGCAACTATGGGATTCTGTGAAATTGATGGAGAAGGTTAACATAACTTGAGTTGACTTTCATTTGGTGCAGGTAGCAGCGTGAATCCTTATCGTCTGGTGGTTAACTAACTCATGGCAATTTACTGTATCTAAGCCCATAGTGTCCTTAATTATACAGGTACTTTCGACAAATTTACCTAAAGTCTTTGAGCGTGGGACTGCACTTTTTTTCTCTGTCTGCGGGGAATATGGCTGTGAACCCTCCCTGAACTGTGCATTGAAACTTCCCCTCAAATTCCTAGATCTTATTGTGATTAGCAGGTCAAAATCTTCATATACTCTCATGCTTACTTTGAAAAATGGGCATGTTAGCATTCAAAAGTTTCAACTTCTGTTTTGTATGTAGAGTGCTAGCATATCTGTGTGTAATAGTGGTAGATATGCAGAGCTCAGTGTCTACATGTGACCTCTGGGGTCTTCTGATTTTGCATTTTGCAGAATGCTTCTCTCTGTTGGAATACTTTATCCAGTTATGTTTGGAAGTGAATTGAGAGGCTCAGATGGAAGGTGAGACAAAGGTGCAAAGTATTATAGTTGCATGATATTTCTGCTCAAGCTAAAATGTTCTGAAGAGAAGAACCCAATGGATCTTTTTTATGACAAAAGTAACATTTTGTTCTAGGTTTTTTGGTAGTCTTAAACATCTCTTTTTGCAGGCCTTGCTGTTATAATTGCATCTGCAGATGATGAAAAGAAACAACTTTTCCTGTTGATAATATCATAAACAGATGCTGAATTCACAGTAGATTACAATACACTGAGTCTATACAGTTTTTCCCAAAAAGGACAAGAAATTGCTGAGACTACACACTATTAAATTGGAGAAAGCATAGCAGGAATACATATTTTCCACAGTTGCAGAGTTTATTCTCCTAAGCCAACTGAGTCTACATACTGAAACCTATCCATTCTGCTAAAAAAAAAAAATACACCAACTTTCTAATTTACATTAATGTTCAGCTAAATGATTATGTGAATTCTCTTAATGCATATAGTGCAAGCTTTGGTCATACAGGATTGTCCACAAGGACTTAGGTTGGTGGAGTTATTCCATTGAAACTGAGAGAATAGTCTGGCCACAAAAGAGAAAATGTGTGTATTTCCAATCCTAATTAAAGCTGTCTGTTGACCTCAATTGATGTAGAAAAGCTTGACTCTGATATTGTCTTTTCCATTCGCATTAAGACTGGCTATTAATTTCAGCAAAAGACTAGAGAAGAACAAAAAAGGCAGTCCTAAAGGAATTGCAGAATCACAGAATGGTCGGGGTTGGAAGGGACCTCTGTGGGTCATCTAGTTCAACCCCCCTGCCAAAGCAGGGTCACCTACAGCAGGCTGCACGGGACCACGTCCAGGTGGGTTTTGAATATCTCCAGAGAAGGAGACTTCACAGCCCCTCTGGGCAGCCTGTTCCAGTGATCCATCACCCTCAGAATAAACAAGTTCTTCCTCATGTTCAGATGGAACTTCCTGTGCTTCAGTTTGTGCCCGCTGCCCCTTGTCCTGGAGATGGAGATGTCTGCTGTGCACATGCACATGTTTGCAGCTGGATGGGACTTCAAGCAGGGTAGAGGCTGGAAGCTTTGGATCCTGGTTCAGTAGCAGGGTCAGGAAAACACAGATTGAAGCTGAAAGTCAGTAGGTGATTATGAGAAGACACTTTAAAGGCTGACAAATATTTAAAAAGAAATATCCAAAACCCATACCAACTTATCTGTGCTCAGCCTCCACTAAGAAACAGTGTGCGAAGTCATGGAGACAAAGATGTTCTGTACATTAAATAAAAATCTGAACATTCATGTTTCCTGTATTACAATATCTGATACAACTTTCCCCAGCATAGTAATTTGTGTTTGTCAGTGTTCCTGTCCCCTTCAACAAGGGATGTCTTGCCTTATGTGCACCTATCACAAGAAAGAGGGGAGACCTTAAAAGAACTTTCTGGATTAAAGCCCAGTATAAATTAGCATGCTTAAAGAAACCAGAAGTCACCTGCTTCTTTCAGCTTTCAATAAGAAGCAGATCCCTATTTAGAAGGCGGATTTGGTAACAGCTAATTAGTTTATGTAGCTAATCTTTTACAGTCTTCCAGGTTATTAAGATAAACTCAACAGGCTGAATAGGAAAAAATATCTATAGCATGCTAGTAATAATCAGTCCCTAGACATCTCCCTAGCTCAATGTATACTGAGACATCTTTCGAAGCCAAATACTGTTGGAACCGCTGAGAGAAGCCACAGAAAAGCCTAGAATAGCGATTCAGATCTGAATATTTCTGAGTTAAGTATAGAACGGCTGCTTACTGTAACATGCTTTTCAGTGTTGGAATTCAGGGTTAGGAGAGATCAGAGGAAAAAAATGAACCTAGGCAATTCTTGGGAGGGAAGAAGCAACCTGATTAATCTTTCCTGTGGTGTCATGGCAAGAATGAAATGGTGCTGTAGCTGTATTCACCTGTATGGAGGCAATTTTCAGCTGAGAGAGATGTGGATGTGGAAAAGCCCATCTTACAGTGAAAAAGACCAGAAGAGATTTTTTCATCTCACTATTACTTAGACTTACTTGGCACCAGTCAGGTTTTAGTGAATATTCTCATCATCAAAATATTTTGCTGCATTAGCAACTCTCTCTTCAGTCACTAAATTTAAAGACATTTGCACCTTTGTTTTCAAAAGAAAATAAGTTCTGTATTTTTTAGTGTGTTACCCATACTTCCAAGAGCAGTCAAATCAAATCAGCTAAAACATGACTGATCTTTTTTTTCTTCTAAAAAATTGTTTTTTATGTATACGTCAGCATTCTATGAATATGTGTACAGTTCACTTTGCACACACAAGTACTTCCAGACTGAGGAGTTTTATACTCTCAAATTCTTGAACTTGTCCTACTTGCAGGTCTACGCCTTTTGAAGATTTGCTCTCTGAAAAGAAAATGTCATGTTTAGATTCAGTGTTGTCCTAATGTGGCAATGAAAGTCAAGAGTTTCTGAATCCTTTAGAAAATATGAGCCAATCCATTAAAAATGATGAGACAGTAAAAATAAAATTGGCAATTATTTTACTTGCTTTCTGTCTTGTTAAGTCTTTACATTTTAAAGTTTCTCTCAACAGCCATAAAATCTAGAAACATATTTCCAAAATAAAAAGAGAATTTTAGATATAATCGTGTGACTCTAAGTGCTAGCTGTTTAAAAAAGAGCAGAATGAGACCCAAAAGCAAATTGGTGAAAATGGAAAATCATGCAATAACACTGAGAAAGAAATGTATGGAGAAAAGCTCCTTTTTGTGGTACACAGTCGCTTGGGTTGAAGTTAACTGGAATTCATTGTATGTAGTCCTTTTGTTTATTCAGCCAGGAGCATGTATACAGGAAAGGGGCAACTTACGCAGATTATGTGACCGAGGAAGTGACATTTGTGTGTAACAAATTGCATTCGAGTTACATTTTATTGAATGTTGTGAATAGACAGCTCAGTGAATGGCATAGCATCTATTTTAGCATAATTAAATTCTCACTGATTTGCCTCTCAGATCTGTTCTTTTGCTAATAAGCTCTTCTGCGGACATGACGTCATCTATTGAAACTGTTTGGAACATTGCACAATTATTAATGTATTATCACTAAATAGACAGTCAATGGTTTTCCAAGTCTTAAAATGAGAGACCGGATTATTTTACAATAGAAAGGATGTAAAATAGCTAATTACTTGGACTGAATTGCCTAAGTGATTTTATTCTGCATTTTGTATGTTAACACTCACAAACGAGTGCAATTAATACTATAGTAAAGTTCAGAGTGTAAAACATATAGCATGTAGTGCCGAGGGAGGTGATTTCCTTCTCCCTAGTACAGCTGTATTTCAGTTAGTCTCAGGTGTTAGTACCCACCTCTTAACATTTCAGCCTAGACCCCAAGAATATATATGTTACCTGGCTTTTATTTTTTCTGTGCTTGCCCACGTGTATTGTATGTGTCATACATCGTGTGACACACGCTCTTTGTGCTAAAAAGCTCCAGAATTCTTTTATTGTTAATTGAAGGTTAAAAAAATCCCATCCTTGAGGAAAAGTGAGGAATAGGCCCAGGAGGACTCAGTGCTTGTGAGATCTCCTCCCGTTACATGGCTTTACAGCAAGATGGTCCCTATATCTTGGCGCTTCACGTAGTCTGATACAATGGAGAGGTTATTTTAGGTCCTTTTCTGTGCACTGCCTTTCTCTTGTTGCGATGATTTCCATTAGGCAGGCATATTTTTAGATACAAAATTTCTACTCTGGCCACATAACTCCTAAATTTAATTACCCTAATCAAATACTGTCTTGCCCAAAGAATTTCCAAATGAGGAAAAAGCTCTCTGTGTGTTTTGGAGGGTTTTTTGGTGGGGGAAGGGGGTCCTTACATCAAAATTAATTATCTTGCAGTTTATCAACTACCTAAAGTTTTGCTTCTGGACATCTCCATCTTGATAGTACTGAACTGTCTCAGCCTGCATCTGTAAGATTCATGAAATAAGTGTTATTATGTACATTTTGCCTGCTCGGCAAAATCTGGCAGGCCTTCTCAGACCATGCCAAGCCCACAGAACTCTACCATCCTTCTCTGCTTTCACCCAGTAATGCCACAGTTAGAATAATAGTCTTGTGTCCCATTCTTTCTGTTTCTCAAAATTATTTAAGCTTTCTCACCCCATCAGAGTATTCAAATGTCAAACTGTAGGATATCTTGGGGTAGCTGGAAGCCATTCTTACTACTTTTTTGTCAAAGCAACTCTAATTTATGTGGAATGAATATTTTTCAGTGGGCTGGAGAAAGCCTATGTTTATCTATGTAGAGAAAGCCTAGTGGTGGGGAAAACTGAGGGGGGAATACCCTGAGTTTCAGATCCTTGCGCTGGTGAACATTTCATTATTTATTTTCAAGTGATCAGAAAAAAAAAGGCTAAAACTCAGGTGTTTTTTTTTTCTACCATGACTACTTTGGCTGCTGGGCTATATCCAAGTTTGCTTTTATCCCTTTTCTACTATTGCATGAATATTTAATCAATTCTGTGCACAGTGGAGCAAATTCAGCAGGAAGGAAAGAAAATGCCATTAATATAGCAGATTGTCCTACATCTGGTGGTTTGGGGACACCTTGAACACCTTGTTTTGGATTCCTCAGATATATTCTAGAACGGATTACATCTTTTCTGGAGCCAGAGTAAGTGCTGCATGCTGGAGAGGGCACTGCTGCTCCTCCATTTTCTGCATTTTGGGAGGGAGGAGTTAGGCCGTCTCAGTTTCTTAACAGCAAAGTGCTGGGTATCAGATTCCTGATAAGGGACCTAATGAATGGGTTTCTGTAGCCCAGAAATAAGCCAGATCAGTCTTTTCCAAGCCTTGGATTTATTTAGCAGCTCCTGCTCCAGCTGCTAATGACTGTGAATGCTGATTTCGGGTGCGCGCTCACCCCAGGTGCTTGGGGCCCAGCTTGAGCTATAGTTTTCGGGAGACAGTGCAATACTTGTGAGTTAGATGATACCCAATTCATCACCGTGGTACCTCTGTGCTTGTGCTGCCCTAACCAGGTGCTTGATGGAAAGATAAGAATCCTAATGAGCGAGTGTTTTGCAAAGATTTCATTTCTTCTGTCTGTATTTCAGCTTGAAGCATTTTTTGTTTTCACAAGGATTTTCAGAATATTCACAATAATAAAATAAAATGGTTGCTGAAATGATAAAATTGTCTGCCAATAGCACATGGAAAAGACAAGCTGTGTTTTTAATGATGCAATTTGAAAAGCATATGTCAAAACACAAATGAAACTGCTTACTAAAGAAGATCATGCCAGCTAGGTTAGCAAAGTGCAGTACTGTAGGATGAAAGGCAGTGAATAAAGAGCCATGACTTCTGTCTTCTTTGTTAAGCAGCACTTTACAGTACTTGAGCTGCAAAGCCACAGCAACGCTTGCAGGTATAGTAAAGAACTATTTTGGTCCTGTTTTACAGATGGGATAACTCAAAACATAGAGAAGTAAAAGTACAAAAGCAGAGGATGTATAGAAATATCCTTTGTTTCTTTCAGCTCACTGGCAAACTTTAATCCCCATACAATTAATCCCAGTACGTGTATGACAGTGAGGGCAAAGAATCATAGAACAGTTTGGGTTGGAAGGGACCTTACAGATCATCTCATTCCAAACCCCCTGCCATGGGCAGGGACACCTTCCACTAGACCAGGTTGCTCGAAGCCCCATCCAACCTGGCCTTGAACGCTGCCAGGGAGGGGGCAGCCACAGCTTCTCTGCGCAACCTGTACCAGTGCCTCACCACCCTCATAGTGAAGAATTTATTTCTTATACCTAATCTAAATCTAGCCTCTTTCAATTTAAAGCCATCACCCCTTGTCCTGTCACTACATGCCCTTGTGAAAAGTCCCTCTCCAGCTTTCTTGTAGGTCCCCTTTAGGCACTGGAAGGCTGCTATGAGGTCTAGGAAGTGTGGCCATATCCATTTCTGATACTGTTTTATTGCACATATGTCTGATTCTGTCGGAGCTGAGTGAACCTGCCTCTGTATTCCAATCTAGAGGCAATGTTATTCTTTTTTCCTTAGTAGCCTCTAGAGGCACTTGAAATCACTGCCTTCTCCCTCGGTGTTTTAGGCAGTGTCTTATTACAAGGTGATAAATAACTTGTCTGAGGTTTTTGCAGCTCGCTAATACAAGAGATAGGAATAAAACGAGCCAGAACTTTTCTCCCTATTAATTTGCTGCTTAATGAATACTGAATAGAAATATTGTCTATTAATGAACATTGATGGAATCTCAAGCCTGGACAGGATGGAAAGAAAAACAGTGTCATCCTCTGTACACAGTGACACTCTCCACATTTCTCCCACACAGTCCTACAGATGTCAGCTTTGATGCCTCATTGGACCATTTCTTCTTCCAACTGCATCATTTTCTTTTCTGCAGCTTTGTGTGCTTAGGATGATCTTTCTGAGATAGGGTGCAAAGCCTCTAACCTTTTTCTGTCTGAATGCTGCTTTCATCGTCCTGCTCTCGGGAAGGAGTTTTCTAGCAACAGTCAGAAGGAATTAAAAGAAAGCTAAGTGTTGTACTTGATGGAGACAAGTAAAAATGTTGTGCTGGTGCAATAATCAGTGCTGCACTTGACTTGTTTGGTGTAGTTCATCTAATAAATGCCTGGTTCTTCAGGACTTTCACATTTAATTAGCTGCAAATTAATTAGGATAATTTTGACTGACGCTGCTGACTTGTTTTACTGCTGCTTATAAAAAAAATCATGTATTTTGCTTAGTTGTGCAGTTATGTTTTGCTGTGGAAAAATCTAATTGTAAGTTATCAGTGGCTTTGCCAGGAATCACCGCGGAGGCTTGTCTCTACTTATTAGTGGGACTGCTGTCTGGTACTTTCTCTACTCTCCTCAATTTATAGGTCTTTCTTAAACATCTTAGCATTCAGGCAGTCTGCCTTTATTTCTTTCCTGACCATTTCCCTGCTGGCGATAGCGCTTTCTCTCTAGTGTTGTTTGGCTCCCTCTCCTCTTCATTTTTAATGCAAGTTCTCTGTTATTGTTAGAACCTTAACTAGCGAAGCTACACGATGGCCTTTTATTCACTGCACTTTGTTTCTCAGTCTGTCACAGTCGTGCTAGCAATCCATGCTTGGATATCTCCCACATTCTGTTTCCATAGCCTTTTTCTAACAGGAACTGAGAGATGAACAAGACTGTGTAAAAACGATGACATTTCACCATTTCTTTTATGTATCTAGTAAGTGTGGAACACTACTGACAATAGTATCTTTACCATTTTACAGAAACTTTTGAATAACTATTGCTTTTGTAAGAGTGAAGATTAGCAGCAACAGTAAGAGCCAGGTTTCTGAGCAGTGATGAGCATGGGAGGGAAAGGAAGAGGGGGTTAGAAGAAATTGTGTACGTTTTTTCCCCATAATCTTGACCAAGACATTTCATTTGGCTTCATGTGGAAGTTCAAAATTTCAAATAAAGAAACCTTCAGCATACTCCCTCTTCTTACTCAGTTCCACAGTTATTTCGTAATAGCATTGTCATCAATATGAGATTAAATTCAAATTGCCTGTATTGAGTTGGTTTTTGCTGAAGAAGCTATCTTGTGCCCAAAAGCATGCTTGCTTTTTCAAGCTGTATCAGCTAATCTAATAAAAGATACCATTTTTACAAAACTCTCTTTGCTTATGCCCATTCTTCATATCCTCCTAAATCAATAAATAAAGTTAAGGGAATCTAAAAATAAACTGGGTTGTTTTTGTGGAAGATTCTCAAGCACACCATGTAAAACACCTTAAGAATCTGGCTAAGTATGTGCTCAGCAGTGTTTTTCCTGGGAGACAGCTGCTAGGAAGAAAATTACGTGACAGATGAGGATCTGAAATTTTTGTAGAATGCAACTTTTCTGATTTTGCATAAAAGACTTATGTACAGACATTGAATCCAAGAGCCATGCCAAGTGGTACGGTAAATTGTTTACTTCTCAGTGATTCCTTTCTGAAGAGTGTAACTTGTGCTTAGAACAGCACAATTTCATGCGCCACCTGATAGCAGAGATGTATTTCCTTTTATGCGTGATTTGAACTGGACACTTTGGTGTTGCTAGAAATAAATGAAATGCACAGCAGGTAAAGAGATGAGAAACACACTTCTTTAGTGTATGCTTGAGTGTTTTGAGCAAACATCTCTTAATGATGTGTTGACTCACTCATACTCCTGTGGTTAGTAAGGCATTATTCCTTTGAATTTGTTAATACAATGTAATGAAAATATTCATATTTCTCTAACCTTTCAATCCTTATCTGAAGATGTAGGATTCTGAGATGTGGTTATAATCTTACAAATGCAAGACTCTCTTGCAGCAAAGTAACTTATTACTGCTGATTCTAATTTGTATGGAAAAGAAATAATGAGTTCACAATTTTAATTTTTTTTTCCTCTTCACTGAGTCAGCTTCTTAACTTCAGTGGAACCTTCTAATAGAATGTCAAAAGTGATATCAGTCATTGAAATGGTTTGTCTCCCACAGTTGATTTAGTTTCCATTATTTGAAATCAAAGTACTTCTGTGATACCATAGTGAATACGAGTCCAGTACGGTACTGAGGATGCTCTTAACCACCAGGAACTGTGAAGTACTTCATAGAACTGAGACCTGAAATTTCTTTGGGGTCGTACATTGCCTGGTGAAGTGAGAGATGCCCATCTAATGATGTTGTCAGATAATTGGCAAAATATCTGTTAGAAGATTTTTTTTGTTTAACCTCTCTAGTATATTTTTCTTATTATAGGTTGTTATGTTCTCCAGAGATTTTGTGTTGACTGTGAGATACAGACAGACTAGCATGCTTACAAGTGGTGTTCCAGCTTCTGAAATTCTTACTTTTCCTTCACTAGTTGGTACTTAAGAACTCGTATCTATAGGAGGTACAACTTGAGTGTAGGTAGTCAGGATTTAAATTGACAAATGAGGACTGTTTCTGATTTTCATTTTGAATTGACCATTGAAGTCACTTGATTGGTATAAATTTACAGACATACCTTCTCTTATCCTTAAAAAAGATACTGAAACATTGTTTCCCTGAACAATATTCCAACTAAAAGACAAAAACCTCTTACAAAACAACCTGATTCAGGAAGTTGCTTGTGCTTTTTTTTCTTTGCACGTGTTCTAAGATAATCAAACCACTCTGAGCAGGCAGGCTATCGCCTCCCCACATGAAAAGTGGTCTTATGTCTTTAATCTTGCTTGCCTATGTGAAAAGCAGGCAACCTGGAGGGAAAACAACATGCCTTTACTAGCGTCAGAACCAATCATTTACATTAGTGTTTGATGACTGATCTAAGTTTTCAGTTTTCTCTGGCAGGATTCAGACTTTTGTGAAGTAGAATGAGCTTACTGGGAAAAAACATAAGTTGAGATGGTGTCAGCAGCACCTGTTCTTCTTTTAAATCTACCTCGGTGTACAGTAGGAGGAGAAATTTTTCCCTAAATATATATATATATATGAGAAAAAGGGTAATAACTGATAATGAATAACTGAAAAAGGGTAATAACTGCTAACTCCTCTGTGAGAGCTTTCAGTGATATTGGTCTAACATTGTGCTTAAGTTCATTGTAAACAGTGGTAAATGAAGTGCTGTCCTGGGTTGCACCCACTTGTCTTCAGAGTCTAGGACATGGCAGGAAAAGAAATGTTTATAAACTCTTCTTGATGTTAATCATAAGCTACATAAATCAGTAGAGTTGTAGAGAATTTTGACTGATTTCAGATTTGAATCTGACCCATAATAAGCAACTGGACTGAAGTCTGAGGTCACTGTACTTTTGCTCCCTGTTTTCTGTGAATTCTGCCAGTTTAGGAAGCAAAAAGCTGCGCTTGCCTTTTCTCCCCTGGCACGCGACCTGGAAACCTGTTGTGTTGTGAAATACATAGAGGCACACTGTATGGAGGGGAAAGCCTGAACTATCAATGCCTGTACTCAAATAACTCGTTCCTCTCTGTTCCCTATTATTTTAATCCAACAGGCACAAGGAAAGAAAGAAAAAGATGGAGCATCAGTAGGGACTGTAAGGGAAGTCAGGAGGAGACCTTGTGCTACTAAAGCATTAGTCCTCACTTGTGCTATCAGCAGAATTGATTCAATGGTCAGATACTAGAGTTATTAATTCACCTTCTATTCTGCTCATTCCTCTGTGATTAGCACTCACGACACAACTTGCCACCGTTTGCTGCACATTCAAAATATAATGTTCCCATTTAACCAGCAAGGTGTATGGAGTTCTTTGCACAAACACTGTTAGGTGCTTGTACGTATTTACAAGGCAATAATATGACTGCAGTTATTATCCAATTAAACAGGCAGAACATGACAGGAATAATAAAATCAATGTAATAACTCCTCCAATGGAGAAATTGTTAGTTAAACATTACCCATATCCCAAATACTCTTAAAACTCCAAGAGTTAAGGAGATTTTAATTTTGTGCTTATTTTATTTTATGTATTACTTAGGATGGTAAGGTGTAAGTCAGATACCACTGCTGCAGTTTGCAAATACCAATGCAGTCCTGTAATCAAAATTATGCAAAGTCCTGATCAAAGTGAATTTTCTTTCTTTTATCTTTCTTTTTTGCTTTCCCAGAAGTGAATTCTGATCAAAAACAAATGAACAAATAATACAGATTTTGATCCACTCCTATGTCATGAGCTGATACCAATTATGGCATTTGTGACTTTTATAAAAGAGTGAAGCTCGCAGTGGAAATATTTGTGTAAGGGCTAGGATGAATAACAATGTGGCATCTGAGATTTTTTATTGCTGTGCCAAGCAGACCAATTTGGAAGGCAATTGGGTTTGTACTGTTCTTCCAATTTAGACATCTGCCAGTGAATTGTGGTGGAAAGGAAACTGTAACTGAGAAACCGCAGTTAGGTGATTGCGTTTGTATGTATCTAGCCAACCTTCCTTAAGGACACTGGGGAGAACAAACAGGGAAAGGGCTTTCCTTTGCTTTTCTCTTGTTCTTTATAAAACAGTGCATCTGAACTTGCTTACATGCTTCTAATCAATGGAAAAATTTTGAGCTTAGCTTGTAGCACCCACTTGTTTCAAACTCTGTACCCAGCTACTTGTGCCCACACTGAGTTGCTGCACAGCAGTGCTCCCTACAGTGAACCATCCAAATTCCTTTTTCGTATGCAAAGATTCCTCTAGTTTTAGGACTACACAACTGGTTGTGTCCTAGTATTGGACTCGTACTCCTCGGGACCTCAAGCAGATCACTGATTGTGATTCCGAAGACCTGGAGCACTATATGCCCATCTAGACTGTAACAAGAGTGATAGCCCCTTGGGTTCACGCAGCCTTTTGCTCCTGGGGGTCTCAAAAGCAGCTGTATACTGAAGTTGATCTTATGACCAAAGTCGACGTAAGTGTTCCTTTAAGTATTTAGGACTTTTTTAGCTGCTTAGGAGATGTTGTCTTTGCACAGATTTTCACTTGTACATGGTCCAGTACAATATAATGAAGAGTTTGCACAAATATTAAATACGCAACTCAAAAATCTGTAGTAAATGACTGTTTGAGTCTCAATTTGATGGATTTTCTGGCTTGCAATGACAGATCTGATGTCATGCTCCCTGCTAGAGTAGTTCTATTACCTCATGCTGCTGGCACTGAAAGAATCCAACCACTTCCATCAGTAGGGAAGACAGTTTGGCAGGAATAGCTTTGAAAGTAGTGATGTTCCTTACAGTGTTAAATTAGATTGGACCCCTTGTACAGCTGTTTGTTTGCTTTGTTCGTTGTTTTATTTTAGAAGATGATGGTTGATGTTAGGATTATCTATTCATTGAGAGTAAGATTCAGTCTTGCAAGGAAACAATCTCAAAGTGTTTGTCTGCTACAAGCCTTTAGAACAGGACTTGGGCACAGGAAGGGTAAGCTAATGCTGACTAGTAAGAAAAGCACCAAGTCCAGGTTTCCAAGTTGCCTTTAAAGGATAAGCTAATGCTGACTAGTAAGAACAAGTGTCTTTAGTTGACTGGTGTAATTTAGGCAAGTATTTAGACACGTACAATCACTCTTTATAAACATAGTCTACTACAGATACTCTTTTTGTAAACATTCATTGTCTTAAACCTCCAATGTTCACATAGTATCAGTGCTTTCCAGATGAGAATTATGTAGGGAATAAACCCTCACTGTATCCTGGTCAGCAGGACAGGTATGCCAGACAAATTCTTAGCTGCAAATGTGCAACAAGCATTAGATTGCCTATGGTTTTTTTCAGAAAGCATCATTTTTTTTTTTTTGACAAAAGAAACTGCTGAAAATGGCTAAGATAGCAAAATGTACATATCGCCCAGAGACATCAGCACAGTCTACCTGCCCTTTGCTGACTGCTCATTTTCAGATAATTCTGCATATTTTTGCATGATGAGCATACTATAATTTCTATTAATATGTTCTCAACTTGGAGATTTTAAAGCAAAATGCCTTATCTCTCTCTTGGCTATGCCTAGCTTCTTCCTAAGTCATTATTACCACACAGTTAGTGCTGGGTTTCAATTGGGAAAAACTAATTAGAGAAAGCAGGTAACAGTGCTGAAAATGCACCAGCTGTGTGCATTTGAAGTGAACTGCTGCATCCTGTTTAACTGTGAATGCACTGAGGAATGCAGTAGCTTGTCGGTCTCTTGTCTTTCTGTCAAGATTGGCTTTTTAAAAGATGTATTCTGAACACAGTCTCTTGGACTCGACTGAGGAATCAGAGTCATATTCTTTGGTTTGCATTACTGGAGATTAGACTATGTGATAATAATGGTCTCTTTCACACTTAAAAGTTGTATGTGCTGTATTGCTGGAATCAGTCCATACAAAACCAGCGTGTGAAGTCTGTGTTTCTGCTGAGAGCAGAACAGTTTGAAGTAGGAAAGAGGTATAAGTATTTGGAGCCAAAAGTGATTCCTCTCATGGAGTACGTGTTGTTTGGACTTACTCTGCAGTGGAAGAAACTGAGGGTTCCTTAGTTCCTCTGGTTACATCTGTACTAAGAAGTTAAACGTACCCAGGTCCATTCCTCGTTGAACCTAACTGGCATAGAACAACTGACATCCATACCACCAAACTCTCACCCTCCCGTGAAGGCACTCTGCAACCCGATTGCCCCTGGAAGTGGTCACTGTCCTCTGCCAGCTCCTGAAGATTGCAAGTTAACATGGGCCAAAAGCACGTCAGGGACTGTTACGGCAATCTAACAGTAGAGATGATCACAGCCCATGGCCCAGGAACTTTCCCTGGCCTTCTGCTAGCATAAACATAACCTGTAGGGTAACAGCATTTAGCTTAATTTCTCAGACTTTGTGTCTGTAGGTTGTTAGCAACATATGAGTTATTATTTTAAAAAGAAGCTATATTTTGAAAAATGAAACATGAAAGTTCTTTGAGGCTACATTCCTAGATGTGAGAATTGGAAAAAAGCTGCATGTTATGCTGCTTCCTCTGCTCACAGCTCAGGATTATTCTTCATGACTTTTTTTTTGTGTGTGTGTTTGAACCAATTTTAAAGCAGACAGACAACGTGTTTCATAAACATATCTGGTACAATTGCATTATGCTGGAGCATCAGAATGAAGGAGGCATCAAAGTTCAGATTTGCAACAGAAAATGTAACTTGTTTATTTGATTAAAATTGCTGCCTGCAAGTTGGCTTGTGTTCTAGTTGTGCTCTATAAGCACGGATTTGTGTCAGACAAATTGTGTTGCTTCATGGGGGACTGCAGAAGGAGGAGTTTTCTGTAGATCAGCTACATACACATATGGCATGGGCTTGCTGGAATTGCAGATGCCACGTTTGCTTCAGGCGCTGACTCTTGGAAGAGGGGAGGAACAAAAAGAAGAAAAAAGGTGGCATTATTGAGTGGGATTCTGGAGTCGGTGGATGGCTACTCATACAATCCAGCATTAGGCACTTATCTAATTCAGTAAGGGGGACAGACTGCATTTGCCCTCATGGGGAGCCTGCTGATTTCAAAGGTGCCTAGGGAACTAATTTAGATACTGAAATTTAGGTATACAAATTCTGCTTTGTTTTCACTTCCAGTCTGCCACAGGCATTTGAAAAATGACTTCTTTCTTTACATTTTACCATTTAGAAGATGCAGGTAAAACTACTGCCCCCATTTCCAATTACATTCTGGAAATACGTGACAATTGTTTAAGATACTATACCAATAAAGCCACTATGTATGTAAGAAACAGTACAACACTTGTCTCTACAGCAGCCTCAGTGTGGTTGGGTAACTGCATACCAGTGTCTAACCAGAACTGGGCTCCCACTGCTGCCATTCACCCTCCAATGAGCATGTTAAGGCAGAGCTCTCTGACCGCTGTCACACCTGCACATCTCTGCCTGCATGTGAATAAAATGCTATGTGTATTTAATGCATATTTGTCATGTTTTTAAAAATCATTTTGGGGATACTGGTAAAAATGGAAGAATTAAAGGCACTGAAAACTCATATTTATAACACACATACAACAGAACCAGTGAGGGGTTTCTTCTCATTATCCAAGGGCCTGAGTCCCAAAAAAACTTGGAGAGACCACATTTTCGTGTATCCAGGTTCTGTGTCTGTGAATCTATCAGCTATGGTGAAGTTTTGCAATAATTTTCTTATTAGTTAGAATCTAGATTCTAGATTCCCCGTGTATTTTTTTAAAGACACTATGTCCTATGCAACTTAATTTTTCTTGCGTGCATGTGTGGAAAATGAGCAGGTTTTTGCAGTTCACTGGTGGGTGCCTGCAAGTCTGGGAGAAACAGAGAGTTAAATAAAAGAGATTCCCTTTGCAGCTTTTTTAAGCTAATGTCTCACCCCAACTTTAATTTTGTTTTTCTCTCTCAGTATCTCTTTGCTCACTGCTGCCAGCCAGTAAAACAGGCCGAAGCTCAGTAAGATGAAGTAGCTAGGTCATACTGCGGGAAGTGCTGATGTGAGCTGTTTCTTAACAGGTTGAGCTGTTTTCCCACACAACCCTGTGGATGTGCTGAAACAATAGATTTTTCTTAGTGTATGTATATATGTTCTTCTTGGGCTTGGGCTATGGTTGTGCAGAATAATTTTCAACAGTGCAGGATTTCGTATTTCCTATCCTATGCCTCAAAAATAAATAACTTGCTATATTAATTAACAATTCCCACTGTTTCAAGACCCAGATTATATTAAACAAAAACCTGACATGAAGCAGTCTGCAACTTCGCTGTACATTAAAATGGCATGGTATTTAAATGCAATGCTAAAGGGATTACATATTTACAATAGGACCGTGACGGACAAAATGTGTGGTGGCGGGTCTGAATGATTTTCTGAGCATGATTCTACACTGACCAGGTTATTTAGGGCTTTGTCTTGATCTCATTTTCATATGTATGTGTTAAGTGTAGTAGTTAACCTTGTCATGATAGAAAGGCTTCTAATAAAGAAATGCGGCAGGTAACTTCTGCATTTTGTGTAGGTTTGGAAGGCAGAGAATGGAGTTGAGAAATGCAATTCTCAGATAAAAGGTTTCATGATAGGCCAGAAAATCGTTGTAAATGATGACATAAAAATGGGAAAAAGTGATAGAGATTTCATTTGCAGCTATGTGGAGTCTTATTCTAACTTTAATTACAAACATATATAAGGAAAATATATCTGTGCTTTGCATATAAGAGAAGGATAGCCCCTTTTTCTCCTGCGTGCCTTTTGGGAAGCTAGTATGTTTTTTACCTTAGTTTAGAACACCTTATTTGCCAATACTTTTTCCAGTACGATTTCCCTGTTTCATTTTTATCCAGGCAAATAGAAACACTCAAAAATCATCAGTGAATTTAACCACATGATAGATCTCTGTAAGGTAGTTTGGTACTGTCCCTAAAGTATTTTTGTAAAGAGAGAAACTGAGGCACAGAGAACCTCAGAAAACAGAGTACTGTATCTATAGGCACATTGAACCATATGTCCAGTAATATCGTCCAGAGCGCTGGCAATTTTCAAATACATTGGAATCCTAACAAAAGGTCTTTGGTACGTACAGGGCTGACAACATACCAATAACTATTGGTGTGAAATATTTATTGCTGATTTGCTAACTCTGTGGTCTGTAACGGGATGATTTCCAGCATGGCACTAAGGTTCATATTCAAGACAGAGGGGTTAATAAGAAAATATGAACATCCATACACACAGCACAAGAATTTTTAGAATTCCTTTGGAGGTGATATCCTGGTGTTTACTGGCAGCTTTGCATTTAACTCTTATGTCTCCTTTAATTTGATTTTTCTGGTTATGAGTATAAAAATACATATATAAATAAAATCTTGTTTTGCCAAAATGCGTTTTGAATTTTAGCCTTAGTGATTAGATCTAATGAAGACATAGCTATCGATTTTCTGGGGACAAGAGTGCTTTTATTATGTAGAGGTTACAGTTCTACCAATTTTCACAATACCAGAAAATATTTTTTCATTATAAGTCTGGTAGGAAGTCAGAATGGAAATTTTCTTGCAGTCTCTTTCCGTGACCTTCCAAATGATTCTGTCCTATCCTGAATTTCTCTGCCTGAAGTACAAGTTATACAAGTTGCCTATTTAGAAAAGTTCAATTCTGTATTTCTTGTGTATACAAGTGATCTAAAACTCATGTGGAATCAGATTTTGATTGATTTATATAGTTCATTCTTAAATCTACCATTTGAGATTAGTAGTCACATAGTTAAAACCAGCTTTTTCAAGTAAAGATGGCTATAGAGCTGGATATGTTCAAAAGTATACTGTTTGGAAGAGGTCCCGCATAATCTCGTACAAACAGCTTTATTTCTTACAAGGCTCGTATTATCTTCTGCAGTAATTGGGTGGTAAATGATAGTTTTACAGGAAAGCTTGATTTTTAAGTACATTTCATACTTTACATAAAATGAGAAATTGTTCAAGACACTTGAACTTCAGATTGCTGTAGTGATAAAGCATATAGAGCTTTATTTTAAGAAGTTTTACAGAATGGTACAGCCTCTGCAGCACAAACTGCAGAATTGGCCTTGCCTGCTTGTTGTCACAGACTCGGATGTGTGGATCGATGCTGGCTACCAGAAGGTTCCCACAACTGTGTATTGGCAAAAAGTTTACTGTTAAGTGTTCACAGGTTTTTAAAAATGGTTGTCTTACTTTTGGCGTCTACCCATTATATTTTTTTATTTTTAGTGCTTAGAGCATAAAATATACAGGATGCACAATTTCAAGTCAAAAGATAAAAGATTCTGTCTCATGGTAGGATGTTCAAGCTATTTTCTTGGAGACCTTGGACTTTTGTTGTTTCTTTCCACTGCATTGTCACTGTTGATGTATTGGTAAATCTTAGGCACTGAATTAACCTCAGCTCATAGTCACTCTTCATGCAGAAAGCACTTCAAACGCTATTTTTTGTGGGAGGTGATGGAGTGAAAGGGGCGTAAAAGTTGTTAAAAGAACATGTACCATTACTCAGTAAAGGGATCTCCTCCTTTTCTGAAAGCACGACTGCAGCTTGTTAACTCCTATGCACTGATATGAAGTTAGCTTTAATGGAGTTATATGGGGTAGCGTGGCCGAATCCCACACGTCTGACATATGGGGGAACTGCAAGTCCCTCAGATCCTGTGTTATTAATGTATCACAGTCAGTTTCTGTGAAAACTCCTCAGTATAACTTCAGATGCTGGATTGCCAAAATGTTATTTAAATAATACTGTTGGATAGTATTCAGGAGATATAGGCCTCAGGTAAGCAAGACTCTTCGCTCTCTAGTTATTGATAAAGCTTTTAATTATTTTATCTTTTAACAATTCCATTTCCAATAGTTTTCACTGGAATTTAACCCCTAATTTTAATAAAGTAGCCTTTAAAAAAGAAAGCGATGTCTTTCCCCGGGTATTTCCAGCTCACAGCTGACACTGTTCTCTACACGGCACCGCAGCCAGGGAAGCGCTCGCCACCACCCGCGGTGACGGTGTCTGCTCCAAGCAATCGCCGTGCAGGACACAGACTTGCGCCTGCATTGCTTGGTCGGCAGAACGTTACGCCGGGAAGAGCTGTGCTGCCAAAGCACAGGGCTCGGCGTCCATCTCCACACGTCGGGTGTCACTGGCCAGGCTCTGGCAGCGCGGGGCTGGCTGCCGTGGGAGGAGGCCACAGCCGCCCTGTGCTGGTCGTGGCCAGTTCCAGCCGGCTCCCCAGTGGCCCTACCAACAGCTGAACCAATCAGGGCAGCATCTGGCCCCTCTGAACCAATCAGAGGCGTTTGTGGTGCCTCTGTGGAACCACCTGGGAGAAAGGGTGGCACAGGCTGCGCGAGCAGGCCCGCGGAGGCCCGGGCTGCCAGGAGGTCCTCCCTCCGCTGCCAGACAGCCACTCAACAGGCACGGAAGAAACAATGCTGAGTACCTGGGGACCCAGGTGACTTTCAAATCAGCTAAATAGGACACTGGTACCCATCACCATAAACCCGGTTTGCCCTGCCAGTTAACTGCCCTGCTAGTCTGAGGCACCGCGGATGTGTTCCCAGGTGAAGGGATCCGAGCAGGCTTGCACACACACACTGTGGTAGAATGACGTGTCTTGATTAAGGCTTATTTCAATAGCTTTGTTTTGAGTAAATACAGCTGCAAGGGAAAGGTACAGGCGCGTAATCTTGGCAGTGAATTATTACGTATCAACATCTGCAGCTGGATAAATACAATTAAAGTACTTAGGAGAGAAAAAAATAATTGGTCAAAATGTTAGAAATTCAAGGTAAGGAGCTGCTTTAGCTATGTAAGGCTGACAGCATCTAGGTAGAGATTCATTGCACTACCTGAGGTCTGCCGAGACTGTTCTAAATAAAACAAGTAGGCTTTACTTCATAAACAAGGTAGTTCATCTACCGAGTCCCTACAGAGGGAATTTTTTGCCTTTGTATTCTCATGCGGGAATAGTGAAAACATCCCTTCAGTCCTAATCCAGCATTAAAAAACACATGGTAGATGTATTTTGGTTTGAATTAATGATATTGAATAATTTCTGTGAAAGAAATTAAATATCAGACTGTCCAAAATATACAAGCTTCTGTAATTTAATATTTCCTAAGTGACTCGTTCAGGTAAATATTCAAACAGTTAGTAATGACTGGGGTGCATCAAGAAGAGTGTGGCCAGCAGGACAGGGGAGGTTCTCCTTCCCCTCTACACTGCCCTGGTGAGGCCTCATCTGGAGTACTGTGTCCAGTTCTGGGCTCCCCAGTTCAAGAAGGATGAAGAGCTACTGGAGAGAGTCCAGCGGAGGGCTACAAGGAT
>Ga0065711_1000191_pt1 | contig 84568 bp, 38 predicted proteins | sample Hoacrofraction12_FD_59098 | JGI IMG/M metagenome (GOLD analysis project Ga0065711, IMG submission 59098) | Hoatzin crop microbial communities from Cojedes, Venezuela - Epithelial fraction 12 v2 (version 2) | ecosystem: Host-associated > Birds > Digestive system > Esophagus > Crop | place...
TGCCCAGGGAGGTGGTGGAGTCTCCTTCTCTGGAGATATTCAAGACCCGCCTGGACAAGGTCCTGTGCAGCCTGCTGTAGGTGACCCTGCTTCGGCAGGAGGGTTGGACTTGATGACCCACAGAGGTCCCTTCCAATCCCTACCATTCTGTGATTCTGTGAAATGAGGGCAGAGGGAAGAAAAGATACTTTTTTTTTTTTCCGCTGAGGTTATCCAGTACACCAGTTGGCAAAGTCAGGAGTAGAACTCAAGTCTCTCAAGTTGAGTGGTCTCCATTAAACTGCTTATTTAACAATTGGAAAACTAATTACTTAATACTTTAAAGTTTTAACAGTCAGATTTGCTAATCTATGGCCTTTAATTGCCTGAGGCCAGTTTTAGAATAGTTTACTGCAAGTCTCTTCACCTGCGAAAGGGGAAATAAAGATTCTGACATTTGCTTGCAGTATAGGTGGACAGTTGGCATTTTTGTTCTGGATTTTACAATATGCTAATGTGATCATCTATAACAAGTAGATAGGGCTTTATGTTGTAAAATATTGTTTCTAATTATAATCTTGATGTTTTGAATACATATGGAGGTGTTTTACCGGTTTCATACAGCATGGTTATTAATAATATATTTCATATTCCTCTCTTCTTTTGTTTTACTTTTTATCTGTGGTATTTTTCTGGAACAGCAGTTTTTTGTTATAGTCTTTGACTCAAACGGGAAAGGCCACAATCTATATTAGGGAGATGGCAATTTAGCACGAGAGATAAAGACTCAAAGAGAACAGATAGAAAGCTGCAGTCATGATGTATCTGGACAACAAGATACTGCTGCAAAGCAGTGTGTCGATGTTGATTCAAAGTGATTTAGCTGGGTTGCCAGAAGCAGTGTAACTGCTGTTTCACTCAGAGGACTGGGCTAGGGAATGTAGTTCATAGCTGGACTTGGGTAACTCTGCATGGCACTGCATTGTACTTCTGTTGATGAGACAGAGAGCAATAGTTACTTGTGAGTTTTTATGTAAGTGTGAAATGACTCAGTCTGAAAAGCATTTTCTCAGATTTAAAAAAGAAAGCCTGCTACAGAACTGTGTTACTGACCTTAGTCATAATTTATTAATTTTATAGTCCTAATTTATTGATTTTGTAATGTCTTGATAAGTACAAAAATCAGATACATTCATGTGTTATACCAACCAATAATGTGTAAAAAGAAATTTAAGGTGCATCCTACTGAATTTGTGTGTTAATTCATGTACTTTATTTCACAGGCAAAAAACCCAGGCAAGAAGAGATCACTCACAGCTGCATGTGTTTCAGCCTGATGATGGTGGTACTTTAATTAGAACAGTGGAAAGTCAGCATGAATTCTTTTGTTTTACAGAAAGCAAGAAGAATTGAGGTTAATTAAAGGTTAATTAGAGTTTAATTGGTAGTTGTTGTTTTTTTTCCTCTTTACTTCTGCTGAGAACAGGAATGTTAGAATCCTTGACTTTGATGGCAACAGATTGGGCAGGCCTGGTGTTGATTGCTACTGCCAACATGAAAGTGGTGCTGCAGTTCTGCAGCTCCAGTTCTTAATCAATGAGGTAAGGACATATTTACTCAGATTCTTCTGCATAAATTTAGTAGACTAAGTCAATTCATGTATTGTAATTGAGTGATATAACTTTTCACGTCGACAAATTGTGCCAACAAGTAAGTGGCATACATCCAGAGGACATTCACCATACAACGTTTTAGAAGACTATTTATGGGACTGCACACAGGGGAGTGTATTACCTTCATATATATCAGTATAAAGTACTGAACAAAAGGCAGTCAGTATAAGAATGTGTGCAGGTAGATGTAAAGTCCATTAAATTACTAAATATGCTGCACAGTCCTATTTCAAATAAAAATTAATAAATGAGCTGAATCTTTCTATGGAAAGATACTGATGGTTATTGGCTGAAAGCTCGATAGCTGGGGATATGCTACTACTTGAAGGAAGGGAAAGCAACTGCAGGGGGTCATCAATCAAACCAGCATTCTTAGTCTTTGTAAATGGTTTGTCAAAATCAAGTTTAGATGACATGAAGAAATAATGATAGATTATAGCTTGCTCTGTGCAGAAGATCTCTGGAGATGGTAATAGGCAAGAAGACTTTCTGGAGCATATGAATCTGGTTTTTTTTCTACAACCTCATAACTTGGCCAATTTATAAACTAGTTGTAGTTCAGTTTTCATTCATTTTCTCCCATAGTATAAGGAAACACTTTTGACAGTTTGAAATCGTCTTTCTATACATGGGTATCTTACGGTTTCTCAAGGAAAGAGTTTTAGTTTTGTGGTTTTTCAAACCTGGGGAATATTTTTTTTTCTATACCTGTTTGGAGAAAGTAACTGAACCACAGAAACTGAGCAGGGAGGACTGAAACTTTGGAAACAATCAGTGTAGTGGAATACTTGAGAGGAAGGCAGGGATGAAAACAGGGAGGCCAAGGTTTGAATCGGTGTTCTTTCTTTTCATAGGGTGGCCAACACCCCCAACACATAGGATTGACTACTTTTTATGGTAGAATGTATTTTTTTCTAGAAGAAAGCAACCATTTTTCATGAACCATATAATTTTCTACGGGTAGATCATTAACAGTAAGGATCACTTAAGAATAAGACAGAATCTACAGATAAGTTATATGTTGTGCTGTATTTTGTGTCTGCTCTAGGGTGCTTTGGTCAGTGCAAGTGCAGATGATGCACTTCATTTGTGGAATCTCCGGCAGAAACGACCAGCTATCCTACATTCTCTGAAATTTAACAGAGAAAGGTAAGACTATATGACGCAAAAAAATCTCGTTGGAAAAAGAAAATCTTACTTTCTGGATTTCTAATATCTGTTTATTAATTTGCCTTTCTAAAAGGGGATATAGTTTTGCCTTGAAATCTTTTCTGCCACTGTTTGAAACTTGTTTCCACAGAACAAAAACTTCACTTTCTCTTTCTGCAGCCTTCTTAGAACTAGAATATTTTGCCTTCTTTTTGTCAAAATGTTTTTAATTTTACCTTCTATTTGCAAGAACCAATGTGAACAGTAGTGTGTTTGTTTTTCTTAAGACCAGACACAAGCACTGGGATCCTTTAGGCTGATCTATTGTTCACTACTAGCCAGAGTAACTCAACTGGCTGTATTAGGGAAATAATTCTTTCCTCTACCTCAAAAGGGTTTGACTTTTGTAAAATACTGGAAGTTTAGCAGAAATAAATTGTGAATTTGGGAAACTATGGTAAAAGTCAAAGAAATCAGAGACTGTTTTACTAAATTTTACTTTATCAATACCAAATTGTAGAAATCCCTACTGAAGATGGATTAAATGAGTGGTTGTAATTTTCAAACTCAAACACAAGCTGAGCACTTTAACCTGTATTTAGTCACCCAAGTAAAACCTGCTATGATATTATGGCACTTGAATGCTACACTTCTATTAAAAATTTCCATGTTTTTGTTAAGGAATTAGGTCAGTAGTCAGAAGAACAATTTCAGTGCATAAATGCAGCAGTTGGTTAGTTATTCTGTACTTCATTTTTGGGATGGATTCTTTCGAAATTTGAAAACGTAAGTATAATACATAGTATGGTTTTGAGTGGAAGTTGAAGTGATATTGTAATTCTCTTAGTACATACATTCAGTGTTTCTTGAGGTGCAGCAACTTCTTTTAGATATTTATATATTTGCTTGTGCAGTGGTGAAAGGTATCAGTACTTTATCAGAGCTATGAAGTAAACAGGCTCATCAAAGCTTTAGCTGCTGCAAATCTGAAAATTATTACGGAAACAGACTTTGTTGATTGTTATTCAGATGTATATTATGTTTGCACTTAAATGTCACCAAGTTGCAAATTTTGTTGTGGGAAGTACTAAGTAATAATTTAGAAAATATACATCCTAATTCCAAAGGTTTATAACCTATATCAAAAGTATATCAAGTAATTTGGAACTGCATGAGGGAAGATGAAAAAGAAAAATTATATATACATTTGCTAGCTGCTTCTGGACAGTAAGTCATCATTTTACATATGTTGAAATATTTGAATCTTGATATTCTCATCAGGTAGGTACATTATCCACAATTTGTCAGTGATAAATCTAAATATTGTAAAGTACATCTTGTATTCCAGTACATCTTGATCTAGCTCTCCCAGCCAGCAACCTTCCACACAACCTAAAGAATCAATACATAAAATAATGCAATGTCTGTTCACCTGTCTGCCTGTCATTTCTCTACAGAGAGACTAGTGTGGTTAGAATTTTACAAGATTTTCTTGATAAAATAAACTCATACACATTTGGGCTTTGCTAAGAGCAAGACATTTGTCATCACATTTACCTAAATTTTCTTTTGCTTCTGACAGCCTAAAACATTGGCTAAAATATTTGGAAGCAAGTTATTTGGAATACTAGAAACCTTTGCATAAAAACAAATCTTGTGTAATGACATTTTTGAACTGAAGTTTAAAAAGGATCTGAGGATGTAGTTGTTTGTAACAAACTGATAGGTAGGTCTACTGCCTTTTATCAAAGTCTAGTAAGTTGTGAGTAAAAAAAAATACTATTAGTTCTTTCATGCATGTTTTAAGTAACTGGTACAATCACTGCCATTTAAATAATTTTTATTAGCACTTCGAAGACTATGAGTACATATGCTGATACACTGTGTCCTGGTTTTGGCTGGGGTAGAGTTAATTTTCTTCCCAGTAGCTGCTGTGTTTTGGATTTAGTAGGAGAAGAATGTTGATAATACACTTATGTATTTAGTTGTTGCTAAGAAATCAAGGTCCTTTTTTCAGTTTCCCATGCTTGGCTACTGGGCAGGTGTACAGAAGGTGGGAGGGAGCATAGCCAGGCAGCTAACCCAAGTGGGCCAACGGAAATATTCCATACCATAGATGTCATGCTCAGTATATAAATGAGGGTTGGCCAGGGGGCAGGAATCCGTGAGTTTCACAATCGCGGCTTAGGGACAGGCTGCACAATTGGTCATTGGGTGGTGAGAAAAATGGTATTGGGTATCGCTTGTTTTGGATATTCTATTATTATTATTATTATTATTCCTTCCTTTGTTGTCTTATTAAACTGACTTTATCTCAACCCTTGAGCTTTACTTTTTGTTGGTTCTCCTCCCCATCCCATCGTGGAGGAGGAGTGAATGACCAGCTGTCTGGTGCATAGTTGCTGGCTGCTGGGTTAAACCACAACACACTGCTATATAGTATTGTCAAAGAAGTAAGTCCAGTTTTAAATTAAAAAAGAGTTTTCAATAAGTATGAAGAAATAACCTTGTAGCTAGTTCTTTCCTACTCAGGGTTCTCTAGCACTGCCCTAAGTTTTGGGGGGTTTGTATTCAAGCACTTGGGTCTGGAATGAAATCTCTTCATTTTTATTATATTCTCTTTGAACATACGCATCAATTAATTTCAAATAATCTAACTTTCAATTTTCTAAGCTTGATTACACATTTAGTATGTAAAATTCAACATAAGCCTCTAGGCAAGTAGCAAAAAACTACAGATAAAACTGTCATTAACCCTCTCATTAATTTGGAACATTTCTCTGTCTATATGCCTAACAGAGTTAAGTCTAAAAGAGAGCTTCCATTTTTTTCTGAATATATTTTTTGTGTTAGAGCACAGAAGTCATGAGTTATGTGACGGTCAGAGAAACAGCAAATAAATGTTGCCTTAGCTAAAAGAAATTTATGGCAAATTAGATATGAGGTGAATTTGGGAGGCCAATAAAGCAATAAGATGAAAACTGATTTTCTTCAAGAAATTCAAAGGTCTGTCTTCCAAAAATTAATGTCTTCTTCACTGTTGGAATAGTTAGAAAAAAATTTTATTTTCATCCTCTCCTCTCTTCTTTCAAGGGGAGGTTAAGGGGAGGCAGGATTCATACTGAAGAGAGAAAGCAGCTTGCTTTTTTCTTGTTTTAGTTTTGTGACCAAATGAATGAACGCGTTTTGATGTCTCTTAAATGGGGCGAAATGCTTGTTGACACAAAATAGGTTTTAAAATGCTGGTACTTGTTGTCAGAAAACAGTAAGGTATCGAAAAAGGCCGTGTAGGGAAGTGTTTAGACAGTCAAAGACTAGTTCTTACAAGAACACCATTTATAATTTAATTTCATTTTAGATTTAGACAGCTTTTTACAGAGCCAAACACATAATTATTCAGATGCAGTTTACCTATGAAAACAGAGCATGTTGCTGCCTCAGATTTTCTTATTTGCATGTGTCTCTTGAGGATTTATAAAAATTGTAATTTTATTCATACAGTTTATTTGTCTCCTTGATATGCTGTTTGTCTTAGATATTTTTGCTGAACAATTGGCAGATTTACTTCATGAAGTGATGCAACATAATGCACTTAAAATTCTGATAATTTGTCTGCTTTTGATGAGGAAAATCCATTGTATTAGTCCAGATTCCATACTAGTGTAACTTTAATTAACTCACGTTCACATGGAATCAGCTTATTCTGAGTTCTTACACTATTTGATGCGTGAGCCATACAGCTGTTAGATTCTGTTAGATGGATGAATGCTGCTTAACTCTTTGGCTGTTGCTCAGTGCACCAGTCTTCATATTGTTGAACTGTTTAATAATTTGCAATTTGCTTCTGTTTCTTGACGTTGAAGATTGCAGGATAATGGACTAAAATCTGCTCTTAGCCGTGTTTATGTATAAGTTTCTGCAACTACTTGAGTCAAGTTTCCCCAAGTGTATACATATATTCCCTCCCACAAAAGTCAAAAATTTATTTGTTCTTTTCTTCAGGTGTTGGTAACAACATAGATGTAAAAAGCAAAGAACTCTTAAATACAAACATAATTCTTGTTTGTAAACAGATTTGCAGCTCTCAGGTTATCTATCACTTAGCATGTAGCATTCAGTATTAAGACACTGAATTTTTTATGAATAATACTTCACTAAGAAAATGCACTTTTCTAGTCATTAAGTCATAGTTTGCAACCTCTCCAGGTTTTTTTTTTCTTCTTCTGACCTCTTGTCAAACGAATTTGCCTTTTGTGAGGGAGTTTATATGGTATATTCTTGGTGATAAGCTGTCTCCTCGAATGTTGTGGCACTGCTCAAATAATTCTGGGATATGCTGATGCAACATTAACAATATTAACTTGTCTCTGATAATTCACTGCTCCTTTACCAAGTGTCTTGTCGGAGCAAGTGCAGAAGGAACACTGAAGAATAAGACATAATGGTAAACTGATATTTTTGTTCTACAGTGTAATGCCCAGCACTTAGCAAATTATATGGTTTTGCCTTGTATCAAAATAAAATGTTATCATCTTAAATTTTTATTTTCATAATTGGAATGTGGTACAATGCATTAAGGACCTTGAAGAAAGTATAAATATAAGCAATGTGTTTCAGTGCTCAGTCCCATACCAAGAACTCTAATGATAACACGGTTACTCAAAAGCATGCTTGACAATAGTAAATGGTTGATAATACATGATTTGCTGTGCCATTTACAAATAGGAAGCACAGGTAAAACTTTTTAACCTCTGGAAACACTCCATAAGAGTATCTTCAGTACTTTTCAAGGATAACATTATGGTGATGTTCCTTATGTTAGTCGCTCCTTTTCCTGCTTTGATGTCATAGGAGATGCCAGATTAATCTTCAGCAGACATTTTAGGCCAAATAAATAACTCCGCTATTGGAACTAGGCACTGTCTCTGTCTGCTGCAAAGAACATTAGGATTAAGCTGAGCCACTGAGAACTATTATAGGCCTTAATGTTTTCAAATATAATCAGAGCAGACTTCAGCAAGTATAACTTTAAATATACAACAATTTACATAGTTTTCCTATTGAAGATTAGTGCAACTGGGCTAGGAAAAACCAGCAAGGATTACAGCATGAGATCCAGGTCCTTTAGGCCTGTGTGCACTAGTTTCACGTACGAACACGATTCATCTCCTGTTATGCTAAACCTGAGCTAGTTCAGTTGTGTTGACTGACATGGGGCATAGCCCTCCTCTTTTAACCAGTGCTGACTGGCATGTTACAAGTGAGCAACAGCGCTACAACAGTGTTTATCCACTGACTTATACTCGGCATACATGAATACATGTTCTGTCTCTTGTTCAAATCCATCTGCATGCACTGTGCATCGATGCCATAACAGTACCGTGAGTGCCCTTCCACAGGAGATTCTCTAGGTGACAAAGTCTCTATAACTGGCCTTGGGGCTCTGATCTGTAACACTTTCTTCAGTGTTAAGTGTAAGTGTTAAGTGTAAGCTGGCACAGGGGAAGAGGAGCCTTTTAAGTGGGTGACCTTTAGAGCAATGATCTCAGCTGTAACTTACTGTTAATTAGAAACTTGACTCTTACATCTGAGATTTTGCAGTATTTGAACAAGGGGATTGAGAGTATGACTGCAACACTTGGAAGCAAAGAGAAAAACAGATATTTTTGGATCTGGTGACTTTTCTGTGTTGGTCTATACTCTTTCCTGAGAGCAGCTGTATCTTTGTCTGTCTGCCTTTCTGTATCCTTGCAGGATTTTGTGTCCTGTGTTTTTAGTTTACCTCATCAAAATGACAGCAAGAGGATATTGAATTAATACTGGTGACTGGCTGTGCAGTCTCAACAGTGCCTGTGTCTGTTTACTTGTGTGTTAGGACTTGGGAGTTACTATGCTTAGATTATGTCTTGTTGGCTGTTCAAGGAACTGAATTCCTGTGATAGCTTGCCTGCTCATAAACAAACCTCCTAGTTAATGTTGTATAACTGCAAACTCTGTTTATATACTTTAAAATTAGTCAGAGGCCTGTCATCAAGCATGAAAGTAGCTTTTAGGCTCAGTGCGTTTCCACAGCCATGTTATACCACAAAACAGATTCTGATTACATGGTGTAGCGCAGCGTTTAGCTATTCCAAAGAACCACAAAATTCAAATATAAGGCAATATTTCACTGTACAATCCTGCCTACCTTTTTACACTGAGAGACAGTTTGCGGTAAAGATTTAAACTTTCTTAGGTTGACGATGGAAAAAACTGAGGAAAGCAAAAGAAGGCATGCTTTTGAATGGCATTTGCTTCCACATCTTGAAGTTTTTACAAAGCTTCCTTGTGCAGATCTTTTTTTTTGTCTTGTGAAGTGTGTATTGCCAAGTGTGAAGACAGCACAAGACCTCAAACATATAAGATTAATATTTAATATGTGTGGCATGGTCTTGCAACAGCATTGTCACTTTTGAAAGAATGATGCTCAAGGATTTCAGTAACCAATTAATGTTGTTTGCATGCAGTTACTGAGGTTGGAAAGATTCCTGAAGCTCATAAAGAACACTTCTGTTCTATAGGGCTGTGCCTTAGTACTGCAGGGCAGGAGAGCGAAGTTTGTCAAATGTCACTTCAGAAAGGCAAAAGACAGGATATAAAGTTTCTGCAGTGAGACTGACCCAAATCATGTTCGTGTAGTAACCACACACCTCTGCCTTCTCTGTTAAAAAAAAAAAACAAAAAAACCCCACAAAACAAACAAACAAAAACCACAACACCAAAAACAACAAACAAACAAAAAATCCACAACAAAAATTCCCACAAAAACCCACCATTACATTCTTTTTTCAGGTCTTGCATCATGTTATGGAAAATTTCTTAGTATGCTTTACCCGTGGGACCATTAAGAGCCATAAAGTCATCCTGGAAAGGTGGTATGCAACCTAGTTGAAATGATGGACGTCTTGGTCATAAAAAGAAGGCTAGCACAATCATTCTGGGTTTTTTTTTCTTCAACATGCATTAGCTAAACAATCAACAAAGGGCAAAAATACAACACATAGATTAGCTTGTTGATACCAAGAATCAGTAGTTTTGATTTGATAGATTTATGAGATTATGGAATTTCACTAAAATAAAATGAAAATTTACATAATCCCTAAGGTTTTCCTGTTCGTAGATCTTAAATATGTGGGCCTCCTAGTGGTGTGGAGCTGAAGGGACCTTCTCAGTCTACTTCCCTGCAGTTGCAGACCAGACAACTCTTATAGCTCCTTTTACATCATGAACAAGGTGACTATGTTTGACATCGAGAGGTGCTGGTCCCTTATGATCGCTGTAAGAAAGGCACCAGACTCTGCAAGGTATCATTCAAAATGCTATTTATTAGAGCTATCTCTATAATGAATGTGAGAATAGTTCTCCTGGTTTTGGTTTAAATGAAACCAATTATCTTTTAGTGAACTCTCAGTTCTAAGTAACTGCATTTTTCCTGAAGTTGGCTGCATATTTTTCAGGCAGTGTCTGCTCCACAGCTGAGTATGGATAATCTTACATCCCTGTAGGTGCTGGGAACCCTGAGTTGTGCCTCCTCAAGCAGGCCTTCATTCAGCAGGCTGTGCAGACCCCATCCATAGATAGAGTTACCCCATTTTGGTCATTCAAGTCATTATAGGATTGTCTTCTAAGAAAACAACTATATTAATTATTTCTGCTATCAAACAGAAAGTATGCTTGTGCTAAAACTTCCTGCGGCGTGCTTGGATGAAGGCAAGGCCACGCAGGTGCTGCAGTCACCAAGTGGGAGCTGCCCACAGGCTCCTCGGTTACAAGCAGCTGGCTGCGTTGATCCTGCGGCCAAGGGCTATGTGCAGCACAACGCAGCCTGAAAGCCAAGCTGTATGTGCAGCCCAGGCTTGCGTCTGCTCAGGTCAACTGCTGTGTGGATCACTAACTCCTCCACATGCAACGGCCTTCCAGTCAGCATCATGGCACTGCTATTCAAAGTTAAGTCCGCTACTCTTCCTATTAGCGAAAATTGCTCCATGCTATTTTTATCCTTCTGATGGCAAGAAACCTTCCAGCTTCAAGACTACGTTTATTTTTAGGGCCCTTTTAGTCCCATTTATTATGATGTTCTGGTATCCACATTGCCATACATTTGATATATTTTGTCTCCTTTGCAGTTAAACAGCTCATTCATATCCATTTCCAACCTGCTTTTTTCTTTTTTTTCTTTGCTACAAAAATCAAGATTCTGTGGTTTACTTTATCAATATATGTCTTCATTCCCTATTCTTTTCTTTGGCCCTTCTTTTCATAAGAGTTCACGCCAAGCTGATAATTAGATAAGGAAACATATTCTAGATAGGGTCTCAGCTGTGCTGTGGACATTGACATTACCATTTTCTTTTGTAATCTCTGCAGATATGTGTTTACTGATGCATACTGTAATAACATCTTACTTTTATGTGGCTTCTTTTTATCAGTGCTCGTGGTCTTGCTGTGATTGACTAACACATCCATTACACTTCTTCGCTGATTTATATCTAGCTAGCAGGGAATGTGCTGCTTTTCAGTGCAATTCTTAAACAATGAAAGCAAAGCAGGACAAACAAAATTGAAATTACCTTTTTCCATCACTTCTGTATCATGACTTCCAACCCTAAAGTGGAAGTTCTTATCCTTTGAAGTTTGAGGCCTTGCCCTTTGCATTTTAGATTTCATTCTATTTCTCGTACTGTACTTGTGCAGATTGTCACTAAAAGGTTTCACTAGTATTAGTACCAAGATCACTTATGAAATTACAAGATCAGCTGTAAAGCTAATCCTTGAGAATCCCTCAAATATACAGCAAAACATTTATTTTTTCAACAAAATCAAGTGGAAAATAGGCATTAAAAATAGAACTTTATGCCGATGGGTTTTATACAGTTATAAATTTGACATACGCTAGGTCTCCTCCAATTGGAATATTTTGGAACAGCCGACCTTTTGTAAACTTGCCTTCCCTATTTTACCATAACCTTTCAAAATTTGTCCTTTTGCATCTCAAAACCTTAGTTAGTGTGCATTTTTAAGGATATTTGAGCAAGTAGTGATAGCATCACGGTCACAACAGCATATAGGACAACATGGCTAAACTTTATTTCTATTGGTTTAAATTTTTTTATGCATACCAAGAAGGTGAGATCTGTAATGCAATCTCAGTTGGTGCCACTGCAAAGTGCTGCAAGAACTTATGCTGGCTAGTTTAAAACTGATTTGATTTCTCTATGCTTAAATTACACCTGGATAGATGTTACTGTAAAATAACATCAGCTTTTGTTGATTCATTAACTGTTTACTAGAGAAATCTGTTGCTTGCCCTTTGCAGGAGTATCTGCTCCCTACCATTGTTAGCAATACTTGTTTTCTAATCTTTACGTGATGCAATAAACTCTCTTCTACTTACAGAAGTCCTGGTCATATTTTTCATTAATATCTCTGTCTATATCCAGATCCAACCTTGAATTTAAGAATGTCTGCTCTAGTGGCTTTCACAGTCTTTCCCCAAAGTAATTATTAGTCCACCAGGTTCCTGCCAACATTATTATTTTCAATTTCATTTCAATTAAATATTTCCTTAGGTGTATTATGCCACAGTGTCTGCTTTTCTACCTGTCTGCTAAACAACTTCTCGGAAGGCAAATAGAGCTGTTTAAGATATTTAAGGTCTATTTTTGCACAGCTCTGTGCATGAAGTTCTATTTTCATAATGAGACTTTAAAACATACAGTAATAATATTAGCACAGTATATAGGGATTTGGGTTTTGATAACTACTCAGAAAAGTCTCAAAACAGCAAACGCAGTTGCAATGTTACATTATTTACATATGTATCTTCATTTCAAAAGCACGTATCCAGGACTTAAGAAAACACACGGGCAAAGCATGATGAATAGTTTGGCAAATGTTTTTCTATTTCGTGGTTATCAATCAGTTGCGAATGAATTCTGTTTTTCTCACATTGGTGCATGAAAAGCAGGTTAACAGAAAATGGCTGACATGCTGTATATGAATTACAAAAGATGGCTTACAACCAACCAACTTCTACTTTCCCCCTATTGCTAAAACTGTACCAGATTGACTCTACTTCCTCCAATCCAACCCTGAGCTGTTTATTTGACTTATTACTTTATTCAAAGCCTTTTACATAGAATATTTTGATAGATACATATAAGAGTCTTGGGATTTGATCTGAGACTGTGGAAAGCATATCAAGTGAAGGTTTCTAAACAAGAATTTTCTCAATTCTGAAACACAAAAGTCAGTGTTTCTAGCTGGTAGTAGGCCAAATGTTGTGGCTATAAATACAGTATAGTTAAAATGTTTGCAAAGTAAAATTTGCTTATACCAGTTAGTGAAATAACTTTATAAATTTTCTGTATGTATGTGCATGTGTGTGAATGCCCATATATGTGTGAGTGCATGCGCATACAGACACACATGTTTATGAAATCATCATGACCCATAGAACTGCTGGAGAAAAATGCATAGCTGGCACAATTACCTGAGGACTTCACAACAGTACAGGAACTAGAGGACCCTCTGGTTGACAAACCCTCTTTTGCAATTTACCTCTTCCTCTGCATATTTCTGGTTGTACTTCCTTCTATTATTTCTATGAGAAAACAGTTATCTCTTCAAAATTCCACTCTGCAAAACATTTTTTTGAAGTTTTGGTTTTACTTCAGTAGGAAAGAAAAACATGTTCTGGGTTCCTTAATTTTTTGTGGCACTTAGCTACCTCTGGTTGTCTGCCTGAGTAACTTGTGTGTTGCCTTTTTTCCTCAGAAAAAAATCCTGTAGCTCTTAGCAGTAGACTTAATGTTGCTATATGCTGCAAAACTTTAGATCATACACTGAGCAGTGTGCTGCTTGTTTCTAATGCTTTGTACAAAATAAATCATGTTTGTGAGTAGATTTCCACTTTTTCGAGAAAGCACAGGGTAACGTTATGTTGTTTTCACATAGCAGCTGTGTTGCTAAATTGCTCTAAACCCAGGTTTGGATAGAAAAATTTAAAATATGTACACACAGCCATACATTGAACAACTGTGTTTTGTGGCCTTAGTCACAAGAAATCAGAAGTCCAATACTGTAATACAAAAAATGCGTAATCTACTTTATATCATGCGTACTTACATTAGACAGGAGCTAAAGAAGACATCTTTAAAATGTAAGGTTCAGACAGCGTAGACAGTCTACGTCACCAGTGGGAATTTTCAGCTTTCTACAGTTGTAGTATAGTTACAGGAATTCTGTAGGTTTAGTTTTTGAAGTTTTCAAATTAGGGTTATGAGACATCTGTCATAGTCCTGTTCAGATCTATCCTTTGTCTGTCCTTTGACCTTTGTTACATTATATTTCCAGTCATATATTAAAGCAGCGAAGAACATGCATTGGTAGGTTCTTTGAATCCACACCACCCCTTTGCTGCACAGGCACATGGCAGCTTCAAGCAGAATCCAATGCAATGATTTAGGATACTTTTCCTTCTGTCACAGTAAACTCTGGGCATTATTCCAATAAATCAGAAATAGAGCTAGTAATGTCAGTGTTGAGATTATCTCATTAAACAGTACATGAGCAGGAAGAGAAGAGAGACTACAGATTGCAGAAAAACAAGGATCGTTAATCACAGAGTCCCTGTCTGCTGAAGCATAACAAATGAGAACAGCTGGTCTCCAATAAGTCTACATGATTTTAATTGATGGAAGCTGTTAAGAAACAGTGTGTATCCATAGAAAAAGTATACACGTGTAAAAATACGAATTTTTTTTCACTTTGAAGTCAATTTCAGTATTTCAATGTTATCCTGTTAGTACAGAGTCATTCAAAATAGCTTGGTTGATATTGATGTAAAACAGGTTTTAAACTCATTGTAGTAAGAAAGTATGACATAAACATAGATTTGAGTATGTTGCAGCAAGCAGAGGACGAAGTACTAGTGTATCTTCAGTTTACTTTTCTAACAGCTATGTAAAGTCAAGCTATTTAACAAAAGACAAGTTTCAACTGTTCCTCTTTGAGCTAAGTCCCAATTTACTTTTTTGAAACTATGAGATTGGGAAGGAAAATCTGTGTTTTCAATTTATAGCTTCAGTGCTGGTTGAAAGGGTGAGAGAAACTCTACCCTTGGGTGTGGGGAGTTTTTGATGCAGCTGCTACAAAATCAATGAAAGAAATAAATCAAAAACCTTCTGTTTTGAGCACATCATCTCCCTTTTCCATCCTTTGTTTTTTTGGCTTTCTTTTATTGCTAAGAAACTTAGTGGCTATTATTGTGATCTCTATTACCCATCACTGTCTCTATCCTTGGTATTACAACTCCATTTTTACTTAACCTTCAACAAAATCAATGGGGAACAAGTGAAGTATTATAAATAAGAAATAGTGATTTCACAGGCCAGTAGACAAGTGAAAAATCTTGTACATTGTCTTTCCCCTAAAGATGAAAGCAAGAGTCTGTTTGCCAACCCTATTTCATTAATTTGCTCACTCCGCTGATTTTTCTGGAACTTATATTCTAATTTTTGTTGTCTAATGACCTTGAGTTGGCATTAGAATCAAATTGAAAGCCAGTGAAAAATATGATGGTTTCTCCCAGCATCTTGTTCTTTTGAGGAAGCAAGTTTCCATGTAATTTCCTTCTCTTTTTCTTGGGCCCAAGCCTACACATCACACCTGTCCAGTCCACTACTGCTGATACTAAAGATCTAGCCAGGAAGAGTCATTGTTAGCCATCCTGTTCCCACATGTAAGACATCCCGATGAACTTACAAAGGGAGCTGACAAAAGAGGGTTTCTTTTTGCTGTGCATTTGTCCAGGAGGCAGGAAGTTAATTTTCTGTCAACCTGAAGTTTTAACAAATTATTAGTAGCACGGGCTTCAAAAGTTGCTATCCGCTTGCACACTGGCATTTCAAGAATGATTTTGAAGTTACTCTGGAGCTCCAGTAATGCCAGTTAACATGATGCAGTGCTGCTGCAGATAGCCACGGTGTTTCCAGGGGTGTGAGTTTAAATGCATGTATCTTGTGTTTTAGGAAATTATAGTGCAGCTGTCGTTTCGTATGTGTTATGGCATGTTGAACAGACCAGGATGATCTTCTATGGAGTTGTAAGAAGGTTAGTTATAAGAAGTACAACTGGTGAAAACCAAAGGACCTGTTGCATGCTGTATGCTTTGACTGTGCTTGTAAAGTGCTTGCAATAACCTCATCAGGCTTTATATAAATACATAAATTCAGTCTTTGTTCAAGGGAGATCTCTAGGTTTATGAATGTGATAAAATGTAAGGCATCTAATACATTTTCAAACATACATTTTCTGATTTGTTCTGGGTTCTTTTAATTTTGAGTTAACATAAGCATTTGTGTCTTAAAAGAAGTATTTATGGAACGCTGTAAACTGTTAATTTCAGTTGTGATTGCAAATTCATTTGAAATAGTAGGCTCACAATTCAAGAATGGGCCTAACTTTAGGCTTGTAGCGTTATTTCACCTATCCAGAAGTTTTGCATAGGAACTTCTAGCATTTGAAGAAACAGAGGAACAGCCTGTTTTTATTCTCGATTGTTTTAATAGGAAAGAAAGAAAATGAAGCACCAAATATACTGTTAATAGTGCTTTGCTTTGCACTTTATATTTTAGTTTTTAACACTTTGAAGGATTAATAATCAGTCCCAATTTCTAAAAATCAGGATGCTTCAGAATGGGCCAGTATATCCAAGGAAAAAAGAAACGCAGCTAGGGACAAGAACAAAATATCTTGAGAAAGAAACGGAGTTTCAACAGCATTCCTTAAAATTTTACAGGTTTTTTTCTGCTTCTTGTATTCCCCTTTCTTATGCTTGTAGTATCATAATTCAGGTAAAGGACTTCATGAAAAGTGCATGTGTCTGAAACCCTTTGAAAGCAGCAGGGGACCACCAGGCAGTTGACTCATCTAGATAATTTGCAGAAGAATAGTTGTATAAGCTTTTTTGCTTTGTAAAAACAGATAGCTATATAAGGTATCTATATACTTTTTTAGTATTGGCTGTTAATTATATACAGCGCATTTACAAATAGCTAGAAGAACACTTTGCTTAGGATATATTTATATGGAAGTTATAGTTTAGCAATGAAACCCTGATTTGTTCTACCTCAGCGTTCGTAGGGAATCTTCCATCATTGAAATTCTTTAAATTAAGGCAGATATCTGTTAATAAATTGTTCTAGTTTGAGCGGAAAATAATTTGAAGAAATCCTATTGCCTGTGTTAAGCAGAAGAGAGGAGACCCAAATGTTTATTTCTTATATTACAATCCACACATTAAATTATCTCTTGTGCAAATAATGACCATAGTGAATACTTGTAGCTAAAGCGATGTGAAGACAAGACAAATACAAACTATTTTGTGAACTGATTGAGTAAGCTGAATAATCTGAGATACTGAACTTGAATGGGACATTGGCAATCAGATGTATAGCAGTAGAAAGTAACTGTTACTGCTGCTTTGACTCCATATTTTGTTCTTGTTCCTTCGTAAGGAACGTGTATTAAATTGCCTCATGGGAAGCAATTCATTTTACTGTCTCTTTCTTTAAAACATTGATCTCTACAGACTACTTTAAAAAGACTAAGCCTAAGTAGTGTCTTCAAGTGGTCCTACTGTTTGCAAGTATTAATAGTTCAGTCAGGAAATAAGCACAGTAGCAGGTGAGCTAAATGATGAGTTGTTTCCCAGTGTTTACTTGTACATAGTTTGTACCTTTCATCAATAACCTAGAATTTATTGCTAGAGATGATTCACTGAGTAGTTACAAATGGAATAGTCACATTCAGCTACTGACTAATTTGATGGAAAAATAGAACTAAGTTCTAATTATTACACTCTTCATTAGTTATTCTTCACCTACCCAACCCTGTCATAAACTTTAATAGCAGGGTATGCACTATTAGTCTTAAAAGAACAAGGAATATTTGAGTAGTCTGTATAACACTCAAGCAAAAAAAATCCAGAGATGGAAATGCTCATGCAGTATTCTGAGAATATAATTTACCTTAATATTCCTCTTGTGTCAGATATCCCTAAATAACAAAGGGGTTTAATACTCAAGTGCCTTTGTTATGCTGTCACCAGGATCCAATGCAATTTATGTACAATGTGTTGTCAGCTCAACTTCACTTTCTTCTAAACAAGTAATTAAAACATAAAACAAAAAGGACCAATTGATTTTAATTCAAAATAAGTGTCAACCAATGATGCTAGCAGAAAATATGTGAAACAGAAGATTTTTCTTCATTTAAATTAAAACTAAATCACACTTAAAAAAAAACAGTGGACCACAAGAATCGGTCACAAAGACATGCGTGTTTCATTCCCTATCTGCTAGGATCTGCGTGTGTGGAGCTGCTATAAATCTTTAAAATTATCTTGTGTGGTATGTGGAGAATCTAGTTTGAATGGAAGAAAGTTTTTTGTTGTGATATAGTATCACCAAGGCCCTGAAAGGAAAAACTGTCCAGATGTGTTGAACTGCTATGTATTTCCTTTGACTCTTGGTCATGCCATTTAGTAATTTCTTACACTCTTATGTCAGCCCTAGAGACTGTGCATACACTTCAAGTAAATTAAACTAAAAGTTGAAGTCAAACATTGGAAATCCTAATAATGGAGTTCATTTTGGATTTCTGCCTTCCTAGGACTTCCCAGTATGTAATCACTCAAGCAGCCCATGTTGCAGGGGAAACTGTTGTCATTATTGTGCACAGACCCAGCTCACACCTGCCCGGGGAACTGCACAATCATCTGCTGCAAACACATTACGTGATATGGATGGCAGACTACATGGATTGCTGCTGTTGTACATGTATTCTACATGTCTTACAGGGCTGATGAGCTCCAAATTTGTACATAGTCCAGGGAGAAGAGTAAATACCTCCAGAGGCCAAATAGCTCATAATTGACACCCTTTGCTTGATCTGCTGCAGACAGCTCCTGTTCTTCGTTGTCTATATCTTTGGCCTGTGCTTCTGTTTAGGCACTTCAGGTCAGCTGCAAATTACTTTGCTCGAATACGGGTCTAAATGTTCTTGAGTGCATTTCAAGATTTAAAGCAATTATCTCGGCTAGAACATTCCTTTGTGAACTGCCAGAAAAGCAACCCTACACTTTCTGAGAATACTGGCTAGCCAGAAGCTCCTCAGAAAGGCCAGTCTACTTTCAGTCATTGCAGAAGGGGCACTGCATGGGTCTGGTCTTTATATATCAGTGAGGACTTTTCATGTTACTTTTGTTCAATAATACCAAAAGACTAAGGGAGTGGTGAGGGAAAAAAAAGAGTTAGGTGGAAATAATTTGTGCTGGTTGATGGAGGGAGAACGGGACTGTATAAAAAGTCATGAGATATCCCCAGCAGCTGTAGTTTTCGTTGCTGGGGAGGAGAAATCCTGCAGAAGTCGAGAAGGAAGGAAAGGGCTTATCTAGTGGTTTTCCTCTGTTGCGAGTGTTCATTGAGGGCTACATCAGCCACAGATTCCTCTCGAAAAAGAACTGCTTTGAAAGAGGACCTGACAGAACATCAGCTGGTCATTGACTAGTACCAGGGTGGATAGCCAGTCTATCAAGTGGCAGTGCCAAGAGAACAGCTTGTGGTGATGACCAGCTGAGGTAACTAACATAAATAAGTGGCAAGTACTGAAAGCACCAGAGGATGCTGGAGAAGATTCCTTGAGTCGGGAGTGGAGCCATAATCACTCTAATGAAAAGGTAAATTTCTGATACGCATCATCTTCTCAAGAAGTTGATGAACTTTTTCAGCAGCTGAACTCATCCATGCTAGGACAATTCACTGTAAGATGGGTGTAGGATAGTGGCTGTAACTTACTAGTCACTGAGAGCTGAGAGAAGGTGGCTGGGCCAGGACGACGGCTGGCATGCCTTGCAGCTACTGGGCTTGCTTCCTGTCAGCTACTCATGTTCCAAACTTAATGCTCCTTCACACTTCGTCGTCCTCTTCTCCTGTATATTTGTGAGATTTTCATCTTTTCTGAGAGCCCAGACAGTGTGGTTTATTTTGGTAGTATTCTGAGAGGGAGTTCAAGCTGATGTTTGTTTTTTGTAGGAACTTAAAGAAACTGAACCCTTCTGCCAGTCTATGCTTGTCCATTTTTAAGATTATCTGTATAATGGGAAAAGGTGTAGTATAAATTTAGTTGCAGTTTTGATGTCAAGGAATGAGCAATTAAATAATTAAATTGGAAAAATTGTTCATCATTTTGACAAAAATGCATTTTTTTCTCCCCTTCTTCCACAGCTCTCCCCACTCTTCATCAGGAAGTGCTCCAGGAAAATTTTTGGTACTAAAAATAGAGAAACAAAAATAACAAAGCAGAGGAAGAAGGAAGCATTCTCAAAATTATCTTTTATTAGAGCAATATGATGAGTGTAATAAAGATGATTTTAAGCCATCTGAGAGTTTTCAGTAGTATTTCAGAGAATGTAGCAGTCTAAATTATATTAACATTGTAGCATTCTAATGCAATGAGTTTTCTTGATCAGAGTTGTTAGACTGTAGAGTGCTGTGTTTTTCTGAAAAATATACCTTTTCAAGATTTGCTAGTCAGAATATATTCCTTTCTAAAATTAGGTTCATTTTTTTTGACAATGCCTCATTAAGTTATTCCATTATCTCTCTTATATTGCTTACATGATTTTAGAAATGTTTTCAGGATTTTGCTAAAGAGTTTTTGCTTAATAAATTCTGATTTAGGTGTTTTATTTGGCACCTGTCGTTTGTTTTTTTTTAATTACATTTTGTATCCTGTTTTGTGCTTTGAATACATTGAAAAACTGATATAATGTTCCAGACCATTTGAGCAGCATAGGATCACCTTTTTTGGTATCAGTCCATGTTTTTTACTGTTCCTTATAATGATCAATGGGATTCATATTGAGGTTTGCTGCTAAGAATGTATAATATCCTAATTTCTGGCTGACTTTCTGGAAGTGATCAACATTGAGCAAATTCTCAGGTCTCCATTTAGTTGGGTTCCATATTATCTCAATCAGCTTGACAATCTGATTAAATTTTGGCAGAAGCACTTCATACTTGCATAAATCACTACAACCCCTACCTTCTTAAGAAGAAAAATAGCCTTTCTTTCTTTCTGGCTAATTGACTGAATTTTATAAAGGCATCAAAGGACATCTTAATTTGCTTGTGGGCTACATGACTAATAGAGGGATACCTTTCATCCACAATGAAAACTACAGTATGACACTTCATTGTTTTCTCTTGAAGGAATCATTATGTAATTTCAGTACTTACTGAAATGGAAGATGTTCATTAAAAATCTGAGTCTTGCTTCAAAGCTTTCAAGCCTCAAAGTCAAGTTAATATTTTCTGTAAAAGTGAAAAGTCAATAACTCATAAAGCACTTTGCATTTAATTTACATAATGTAAAAGCAAACTGCTTCAGAGCAGTGCATACTTTTCTGAGAATGTGAAAATCATATGGCTTTCTTTAGTGAAGCCTGACAATGTACCATATTAAAATGCCTAGTAATCCCTATGTGCTAATAGATTAGTTGCATATCTGGGCTGCCTTTAAAGGAATAGCATTTTCTTATAAGCTTACATATTGTAAAAGGTGGTATTTGATAATGTATAATAGCAGTTTGGGTAAACAATGAAGGCACGTAGGGTAGTATTCATTGTGGAAGAAAGAACATGCAGAATCCTTTCTTATCTGGCTGTCCCATAAATCTGTCAAAACAAGATGAAATTATTTAAGAGGAAATAACTGACCTTAAGAAAACAGTAAAATTTGTGGTCATTTTCTTCATTCTTTAGCAACACCTATTTCTCTTGTGGTCCTTCATACTATATATCCAGACTTTGTAGCTACTTGGGCCTGGGATTTCAGATATGCCAGCAGGAAAATAAGTCTAGTAACTGATGGCCAGTGCTTAGTACTGTAGTCTGATCTTTCTCTTACTGTAGGGCCTTGCTCATGAAATGTTATGTTCTTGAAATTTTAAACCCAAGGTGGGCAAATGAAGGACGAGCAGCAGCTGGGAAATTAGACACCCATTTAGTCTGGTGGTTGTTGTGGCAGTACATGCTAGAGATCATAACCTAAAAGCAAATTTCAAAAAGGAAAATAAGCATACCAAAACAGCCTCATATTGTGTCTGAGGTGATTTTGAGATTTTATTCATAATCAGGGTACTGGATTCAGTCTTGCACTTTGGAGACCAAGTTTGTCAAAGTACGCTGTACTGGCTTGTGAATGGATTTATCAGAGTACTGAAAATTAATATGGTCCTGGGTGGACTTGAACCTGCTTAGTCTGATGACACAACTGCAAGAATTTGGAGTAGCAGCATTCAAGTCAACTAGGGTTCACTTTTTAAGTCGTGAGTTATTTGTCAATCACTAGACATACATTTTCAACACTTTCAAAGTCACAAGTATTTTCTCTTCCTTTAATTTAACAGTTTACTACAAACAAGTGTTGAATGAACATTCATGTGAAGTGTTTAAGAGGATTTATCAACCAGGGACTAGAGAGGTTTTTCATGGGCTGGGACCTGACAGCATGTGTATGCTTTGGAGTGCAAGAAAGTAAAAGTAGAGCTAGTACAGAAATGCAAGAAAAGATTGGGGCTAAGTATGAATCTAACCAGAAGTGTAGCAAACGGTGTGTATGAAGAGAAAGCAAAAAAAAAAGGGGGAATTTAGTTTAAGGAGGAGGATTAGGAAATATGTGAAAACCAGCTTCGCATTTATAAAACTACAAAGTGAAAAGGGTAAATTGTTCTTTGGATCTGTTATGAACAGAACAATAAAGCTAACAGCTTTAATTCCAGCAAGGAAGAAGTAGGTGGCATACATCTTCTGCAATTTTTCCTATCAGATATTTGTCGATCTGACTGCACCCACAATATAAGTACTAAGTTGCTGCTGGAAGGCATTTTCGTTTGTGCATACTAAACTGTAATTCTGATTCTCAAAGCAATTCTCTTGAAAAACCTGGATCTCTTTCCACTAAAGGCAGTAGAATTATTGCCAAAATTAGACAACCGGGGCTAAAATTTAACCTTGTACAGATGGATAGCACAACGCCTAGATCATAATTGAGTCTCACTTCAATCAACAAAGCAATATTTCTGTGAAGGGCAAGCCTTATTCTGAGTTCATGATTCAGTCATAATTTTCCACAAAATTAGAATGTGAAGACTGCATATTTCAGCTGTGTTCAATCCAGTGTGATAAATACAGCCCCAAAAAATCTTGCTCACTTGAACGCATTCGACATTAAATGTTCTGACACATGATTAGATACTTGGAAAACTGCAGAACTGTCCAAAGACTTTGTAGAAACTGAAATCTTTTTGTTTGTTGAGAATATCTTACAGGGAACAATTACAGAAAGTATGTCAAATTTGTATACATATTTAACAATTCCTTTAATTCAAAGTGTGGCAAATGTTCTACTCAGAGAAATTCACATGACTGAGAGGGCTAAATTGTGGGAAAACAGCCAGCACCCTTCTCACTCCTTCATAATTAATTCAGAAAGATTGCTTTAGCAAGAATAAAAAATTGAAATATGTATGTTCTTAAATACTGTTTACACATTTGTGGGGGAGGAAGATGTAAGGATAAAAATTATTGCATAGCTGTTAAATCAAGTCTGTATATAAAAGCTAGAAATAGTTTTCTTGAGGAGTTGAATGATATATGTAATAACATATGGCATACCGAGCAAAATACCTGCTTTTGTCAAAATTTCTGAGGCCATACCACAAGATCAGATTCAGCTTCAGTCTCTGTAAGTAGCGTGCATTCCGTTATATTTTTGCAGCAGATGGCTTCTTGTTTCTTACAGCTTTAGTTTTGCTTGAGTATATGTAATATCTATGTAATAACTATAATATCAAAGAAACCTGAATCTACTCATTCATCATCTGTGATAACTTTTATATATTATCATAAGTGACTGTCATGACATCTTTCCAAGCTAATACAGCACCATCATCATCCTGTCAGAATGATATGAGTTTAGGATTCAGTGTGTCTATGATACAATACATAACTGCACTTGGTAATGCTCTTATCTGCCAGATAGCCAATAAGGTGAATGTTTTTGTGTGTGAATGACGGTGTTACATTTCTGTTGTACAAAACATTAATTCTGCTGATGTTTATTAACTTCTGTTTGTTGAACTGGAAAAATTGCTTATTCTAAGAAAGCCTGACTTGAGAGTCATGGATACTGTCATAGTGCAATTTACATGCTCATGGAGATAACACGACTTAGTTCAGTGCTCAACTGATACAGCTCTTTTTTTCCTGCCCTTAATATAGGCAGGCAGGATGGCCCTGTTTTGTTTCATGTTCTGTTTATGATTTTTCTGGAGATGACCCCAAAAACCTGCACATTCTTCAGAATGCTGCGTCTGCTGGGGAGGCTTTTCTCAAGTTATAAAATGGAAAGGACAATTATTTAATCTGAAAAAGTGTTAAAAAAATATTTTTGATACGATATTCAGTTGCTTTTTTTGTTTTTCCTTTCCAGGATTACTTACTGCCATCTACCTTTCCAGAGTAAATGGCTTTACGTTGGAACAGAGAGGGGAAATACACACATTGTAAATATTGAGTCCTTCATTCTTTCTGGATATGTTATCATGTGGAACAAGGCAATAGAACTGTAAGTGCAGCTTTTTTTGCATTTGTGTCTGTGGTAATTTTTGTAGCTGTCTTTTAAGATTAATTTTTAAGAATCATTTGTTTTTACGAATATTAACAAATCTTTTGAAAACCTTTTATTTTAATGAATTCATGTGCAGTATTAAATGTTTTGTTACAGGATATTAGGAATTCCGATTTATGATAGAGACCATGTAATTGTATTTTATATAAAAGAAAAAGGTTTTTAGCAATCTCTTTAACGATGAAGTTCCATGAATATAGATAATCATTAATGTCACTGATTCAGATTTTGCTATATTTATCACCATCTCCAAACATCCTGCAAAGAGAATAATGGAGTAGATTGGCTCTAAGAATCTATGGAGAACTTTTCTTCATTAAACTGTAGAATCATTTAGATGAGAAAGGACTGGAGGTCTCTAGACCAAGCCTCCTGCTCAATACAGGGCTAATTTTGAAGTTAAATCAGGCTCATCAAAATCTGATGAAGTGATAGGAAAGGGAGCGAGTGTCTGTTAAATGACAGTACTCTGACAGGCTAACACAGGTGCCTGTGTCGTAGGTATGAAAATGAGGGACACTTATGTAAAATTCTGACTGGGGTAGATCTACACTTCCTGCAAGAAAAAGCCTCAACAGAAATTAAAACTTATTTTTCTATTGTTTCCTTTGTGAAGTTTTGGCAAGAAGAACTGCTGCGGGCAAACTCATGGTATTTCATGCAGTTTCTGAGACATCTGCTTGGTGTTGTGAGGAAGCTGTAACCTCTGACAGTAATCTGAAATTCACCAAGCTCAGTGAACCAAGAGGACAGTATCTAAGACATAGTGCTGCAGGCCTACCGTGGTGGATCTAATTCTCTGTCCCAAGCAGAGATCATGTTGATAGCAACAACTGTTCTCCAAAATTCTCCCCTTTTCCTCCTTTTTCACTGTGTCCCCCACGTTGACAAAACTGATACCTCGTTTTCTTTTCTTCCCTCTGTCCCCACCAAACTTCATAAGCACAGTCATAAAAATCCAATTTTATCTTCAAAGGAGATAAAAACAAGGATTCAAGTGGTAGTCAGTATTCAGACAGTCTGCTGTTAAATCTTTTGTCCAGTTCTCAGTTTTGGAATGTTTGTTTGTCCTGCCTTTGTAATACTTTGCTCAGCTCTGCTCAGTAGTTTTGGCTGGAAAATTAGTGCTGGAAAATGCAGTTTAATCAAAACCAGAAAGAATACATGTATTATGACTTCTTCAGGTGGGAAATATCTTAATTATTTTCTCTTTCTCACAATCATTTTTTTTTAATGGCCACAACAGACTTTTTTCATGAAAACAGAGTGGAATGATGCCTCTCTTCAACGAAAAGTATGTGGGAAAGAAGAGCTGCTACTCACAAGGTTCAGTACTGAATTGTTGAGATAGGGTAGATGCTGTGCAAGAAGCTACCTCTCTAAAAACTTTTAGTAAACAGGCAGCCTCTCCTAACTATCTTCTTTGTATTGCCTGTTCAGGAGTATACCTAGATTTTCTGAAATTTTTCTTCCATAAGTTGTGAAAGGTAGTGACAACATAATACAGATAGGCCTTGTCACCTCGAGTACTTGGAGATGCTGTGTGGTTACCATAATAGTTTCTTCTTCTAAAAACCTAGTTTGCCATGTACTGTTTCAGTGACAGTTGAGCACACGTATTCATTCATTACTGCTGCTAGTCTATCAATCTTACAAGTATAACTTGATTCCTGTAAGCGAAGTGCTAGTCTAAGAAGACTGTATCCTCTCCATTCAGTCTCATCATGTGCTTCTTGATATGGAATGGAGGAAGTTGTCCTTGCCTGTATTGCACAGGTAGACAGGGGATGCTGTGTGTCTCCGGATGAATTTACCTATATGAGAGTAAGAGACTGATAAGGATAGTGAGGATGTTTGCCACAGCAGCCACCTTTAACAGATGCTATAGAAATGTATGCGATTTTTCTTAGTAATATGAACTCTCTATGGTAACAAAATGGTGTCTCTTCCAGTACTATTGCTTTCTTGCAGGAAAAATGTAGTTTAGATTAGCTCTTAAAGGGAATATTATTAACTCTAAGTATGCTTCATGAGGATGGGTTTATGGTAGTAGACTTTCCTTTAGAATTGTACTGAGACTTATTTTTGAGATAACAATTTTATTTTGGGCCATGGATATGTTCTTATTTGATTATTTTTTTTAATCTTGACATTATTTTCACACAATCTTCACATAACTTCCCCATTTTAGTGTTATAGAATCCTATGATAATTCATGGTGGAAGGCCCCTCTGGAATTTTCTAAACCAACTTCCTTCTCACAGTAAGATCAGTTACGAGACCAGTTTGTTCAGGGCTTTGTAGTTTCATAGGGCTCGTTGATGTTAGGTACTTTCAAAGGTGAAAGAAAATAGGAAAACATATGTATGTAAAACTTCAGGAACAGCTTCAACCTTACCACTAACAATGTAAGAGGTAATAGTGCTCATAACGTTGTTTTTCATTCTGAGATAAATTTTATCATTTCAGAGTGTGGGATTAGTCTGAAGATGCTCCTGTTCTCTATAAAGCTTGGAAGGAGAAGGTTTACCTTCTGTGCAAGCATATTTGTGACAAATGTACTGGCAAGGAAAGCCCAGTAAAAATGATTGCTCTGCCTCTGTATACAAGTCCTCAGTTTAGATGGAGGGTTTATAAATAGAATTTTGACTGTGTCAGATTTGTGTGTCATCTGCACAAACAAACCTGAAGGAGAGTTCTTCCCTCTTCATGCAACTCTCATACAGTTTCTAAAATTGCAGACTAAGTCTACCAACATAATCTGACTTGATTTCAAAATCACTCATCATTTTTTCACTGACTTGTACCTACTTCTAATGAAATCTCTGTGATTTTTTGTGATGTGGATTTAACTCAGTTGTCATTAGGATTTTAAGGCTTTACAATGAAAACTGATAGGAGATTGAACTGGTTAACTTTTTTAAAACCTGAAATGCTTCAACTTTGGAATATTAAACTATATATTACCATACCTAAGTCACTGTAAATCCAGATCATATCTCATTTTGTGTGAGTACAAAAAAAAAGAAAAGCTGAAATTCCAGTTTTCCATTTTTCTTAGTTTTTCAGAACATGGTTGAAGAGGGCTTCCGTATACATTGCTGACACTATGGCCAAGGTAACCTGAAGAGTTCAGAATACCTGAGTTGTCATTTCTGCCTTTGGAAAACACCTACAAGTTGTATTCTATACTTTCATTATGGACTGAGTTTGTCCCTTTAAGGTCATGATGACATTGCTCAGTAAATAATGTAATAAATGGTATTGCATAGGTGAAAAATATATGGAGCATAGAAAAAATATTCCAACAATTCATTTTCGTCTGTTCACGGACTTACCAAGGCAACCCCACAAAGAGTTTTGTCACGCTTCTTGAGATCCATTCATTCCAGAGAACATAACTCTCTCCGTCAGAAAAAAAACATTGTCAGTCACTGAGGCCCATCAAATGACTGCAAGAATTTTTTTTTCTAACAGTGATTCTGTTGCAGAGAAAGACTGAGGTGAAAAGGCTTAGCAGTTTATAGAATTAAAGGAGAAATAAATTTGCATGTAACATTTTTAGACTTTGCATATGATGCAATAAATCCTATCACTGTGTCCTGCATGGCTACTTTGACTTTTAAAGTTGGCTTTTGGTTTCATACAATCACAGAATCATAGAATGGATTGGATTGAAAGGGACCTTATAGATCATCCAGTTCCAAACCCTCTGCCATGGGCAGGGACACCTTGCACCAGACCAGGTTGGTCAAAGCCCCAGCCAACCTGGCCTTGAACACTGCCAGGGAGGGGGCAGCCACAGCATCTCTGGGCAACCTGTTCCAGTTCCTCACCACCCTCACAGTAAAGAATTTCTTCCTTATATGTAATCTAAATCTGCCCTCTTTTAGTTTGAAACAACTACCCTTGTCTGATCACTACGTGCCCTCATAAAGTCCCTTTCCAGCTTTCTTGTAGGCCGCTTCAGGTACTGGAAGGCTGCTATAAGGTCTCCCTGCAGCCTTGTCTTCTCCAGGCTGAACAACCCCAATTCTCTCAGCCTTTCCTTGTAGAAGAGGTGCTCCAGTCTTCTGACATTTTTGTGGCCTACTCTGGACCCTCTCCCACAGCTCCGTGTCTTTCCTGTGCTGAGGGCTCCAGAGCTGGATGCAGGACTCCAGGTGGGGTCTCCCCAGAGTGGAGCAGAAGGGCAGAATCACTTCCCTTGACCTGTGGCCACGATGCTTTTGATGCAGCCCAGGATGCAGTTGGCCTTCTGGATTGTGAGTGCATGTCGTTGGGTCATGTGGAGGTTCTCGTCAACCAACCACTTGAAGTCCTTCTCCTCAGGGCAGTTCTCAATCAATTCTCCGCCCAGCCTATATTTGTGCTTGGTATTTCCCCAACCCATGTGCAGGACCTTGCAGTTGGCCTTGTTGAACTTCATGAGATTTGCACAGGCCCAGCTCTCAAGCCTGTCAAGGTCCCTCTCTCTGGATGGCATCCCTTCTCTCCAGCGTGCCAACCACACCACACAGCTTGGTGTTGTCGGCAAAATTGCTGAGGGTGCACTCAAGCCCACTGTCCATGTCACTGACAAAGATGTTTGGGTTTTGATGGGATTTTTTCACTGAAAGCTTGTTACCATTTGTGATTTTTGTTGCCTACTTTTGTGTCAAAATATACTGAAAGATCTGTAGAGCACTGTATTTTGAAGTGATAGTGGTTTTCTAATTATGATCTGTTCAGAAGCAGCTAGTGGAGTTATATGTCAAAAGGTGGTTTTAGTACCTATTTCATCGTAGGGACTACTGTCCTCTCATATGAGAGGTCATCCAGCTTGCTTAAACAGTATCTAATATTAGTGAGAAATTATGGCCCAAATAGGCAAATAATGCAAAGGAAACATGAGGGTTTTTTCATTTGAAATGATTTTCAGTACTGAGACATAACTGATTCTAGAATTTACAGGAAAATTTGCTTTATAAATAGTGTGCACTCTCTTCATTTCAGTGGATCTGGCCTTGTCCAGAGCTGAGAAAGATCATCGGAATATTGGGAGTTTTAGAAACATTTTCTCTAGCAATTCTTACCTTGGCCATTTCTATCATCTCATGCGTTGTCACTACCTCAGGCCACACTGAAGCATCTTTTCGGCTAAGAATGAAGAATACCTCAAAACTTATTCACATGTCGTTTCTCTGTCACGTAGCAGAGCTAGTCCTTTGCCAGAGATGTTTGGGACTCCTGATACTGTTTGGTTTTCTGCTCTCTAATAAACAAGCAATATCTCTCTTTTCCTTCAAAACATTTAGAAATGGGTCTGGAAGAGAAAAACAGTCAATGAGCTCAGCGTGTCTCCATTTACTCCAACTACAGTGAGATTAATTCTCTCAGCCTGCAGGATCATACATTCTGGCAAATCATCTGGTGTTGGGAAGGAAAGGAAGATCTTGATATGAGTCCACTGAACTCCAAAAATGAGAAATCTGCATTGTAAGACCCTTTCCCAAGCATGCAGATTCCAGTGTTTGAACACCCCACTAACTAATGAATGAATACTGAAATATGTCAAAATTTATGGTATTTGGACTATCAAAGAATTGGGCAAATTTGAATGCTGATATGACAGAGCCATTAACTTGGTCTTTGCTTTCTTAGCCCTTTCCTTGCCTGGCCCCATTTCCTAGATGTGTCTCAGAGCCAGCAGTTCCACAGTGGTGAAGCAAAGCAGCATGCCAGAGAAGTAGCAGTCTAGGAGCAACTGCTGTCCCCTCCATGCACAGATCCAAATGGATATAGTTCCTAGCATAAAGAAAGTGCAAGTTGCAAAATGTCCTCCTTCTAGACATTTTAGAAATTGTGTCTAAGACTCAGAGTTGCATCTTGAGGTTTAACTGATTCGTACATACTCCAGTTCCCAGCTTTGATCCACAGTGTGTGAATGATGTATTTAACTTACTCATTCTTTTTAGTTGCTCCACGACCCTACCAATGAAAAGAAAGTCTTAAAATCTCTGATGTGCTGCACATTTGTGGAAAGCAGAATTGCGGAAGATGTCTGACCACTGGCACTACAGAAGTATCTGCTTATGAATATGCTTTTTTCAGCAGTGTCACATTCAGTCAACTCCAACCCTGTAACAGTGACTGATATACATGGTTTCCTTTTTATTTTTTTCCTCTCCTAACTCCTAGTAGACCACTTTGTACCACCAGATTTTCATTCTTCTCAGAAACCTTTACACTGCTTCTGTAATTGAGCAGGCTATTTTTTTTTTTTTTTGAAAGAAAAATTGTTTTCTCTTGAATTGATTCTATTTTGTCATACATTACTTTTACCTGCCTTAAAGATTGTCTAGGTATTTGAAGTTCTTACAACAGTATGTAAGTCACTCCATTTCTTAGAGTGCATAAAACTTCCCAGAGAGAGGGAAGAATATATCATCTATGTATTTTCCACATTTTCCTGGGCCCAAATTACACAATGCTGAAGACTCTTTTTAGAGCTTTCGAATTTTAGAATAAAATAATTAATTAAAAGCTTCCATCCTTACAAGTTTTTTTGAAGACTCCTGTGTTACAGTGAATGGTTTCTTCATTTCAGTCCTGTTCTTCTAAGAGTCAAGTCTCAAGGAATAGCAGTTCTCTCATCCCCCAAAGTGAACACACACCAAATATATTAATACCTTCTCCTGTCAGGAACAACTGATGAAGTGCAAAACAGCTCAAAGTATCACTAATTTCTTAAACTTCTCGTTCTGTACAGCTGTCATGAGAACCTTTTTCGTCCATTTTGCAATTCTTCTGCAGTCTGTTTTTGTGGGCTCAAAGGTCAATGAAGGCTAGGAAGTGTTGCAGTCTTTTGTATCATTAGTTCATACCTTCTGCTTGCTCAGCTGAAGGTAGCTTTTTCTACCTTGCTTAGATGAAGGTACCTTGCTCAGTAGAAATGATACCTTGCTCCTTCAGGATTTTTTACTGCAAGTTATTGCTGATTTTTTTTTTTAACTTGACCTTTTTTTTCGTTCTGCTGTGTATGGAGTTGCCTTTGTGCTTTGTCCTTTTCATGTCTTTTCAGAGTTTTATTTTCTCAGTCATTCTCAGCTGTACTCCAGCTAGTATTTGGGAATGAATAATTCTCTGCTCAGCTATTTCACTTGTGTCTTATTTTTGCCTACTGATTCTTCCTTATTTTGCCCTTTCTCAAGGAATAGAATCTAGTTAGTTTTTACACAGTCTCCTAAAGCCGCCTTGGAGGAATGCCAAGTATCTGGCATCAACAATAATGCATTTTATTCACAATAGCCTCATATGTGGTTGGTTTACCAGCACCTCTTCATCTTTCCAGGAGCTTTTGGATCTCTGCTTTTGCTCTTAATGCAACTCAACAGTGTTTCTCTTTCTTTGAAAGCAGTTCCACAATGGCAGCGTACAACTTTCCAGTCTCCTTGACAACTCTATTGTAATAGCAATAAAGGGAAACAAAACATTGTATATATACTAAAGCTACATGAGGCAAAATGCTTTTGTGTGTAGACATTTCCACATGCAGTATAATTTACTGTATGAAAGTAGCAATTACTGTATCTGTAGCTCTGATAGTGTTTCATGAGTTCTGTAAACTAATATTATTGATATAATATAGTTAACTGAATAATTGCTTCATTTAATCCTACATGTAGTGCAGTCATGATGTCTACCCTTAGGAGAAATTGACTGTAGAGCCTAATGCCTGGCACTCCTTTTACAAGCAACACTTCTCTAGGGCTCCACAAGACATTGCTATTGTTTCTTTTCATACATACTTTCCTTGGGGAGACAAGAAGATACAAGCAGTAAGGCACAGATTTGCCTTTGGCAGACTATTCCTGGTCTTAGCGTGTCACAAACGACTAGCTTTGGGTTCCTAGCTACAGTCCCATACTAGGAAAGAGATAACATCACTTCAGGAGAAACAAGCAAGATGTATTGCCAGAGAAGATTAATCATGTCTCTCCTTCTGTATCCAGCCATAGGGCGGGTTCAGAGCAACATGCGAAAGACCATGTAGAATGGAGAAAGTTGCAACCACTTCCTGTGCAGTTTTCTTCCCTGCTCCATCTGAACTGGTGTTATTTTGTATCAGTATATCCTCCCTCAAACATCTCCCTCCAGATGGGACTGTGTATGTCCCATCCCAAACCAAACCAAAATCTTTGTGCTACACCTTGTGAATATTCCTGGTTGATATTCACCTGGCAAATATTCCAAGGATGAATCAGTTTTGAAGCAAACACTTTACTTCATATGTATAAAAACCCAATGCTTCTTGGAGCCCCAAAAAGGCAGTGTGGGAGCACTGCCAGGGAGTAGGCTCTACAATTCCAAAATCATAGAATAGTTTGGGTTGGAAAGGACCTTTAAAGGTCATCTAGTCCAACCCTCCTGCAATGAGCAGGGACACCTACCACTAGATCAGGTTGCTCAAAGCCCTGTCCAACCTGACCTTGAATGTTTCCAGGGATGGCGCATCTACCGCCTCTCTGGGAAACCTGTTCCAGTATTTCACCACCCTCATTGTAAAATGCTTCAGGAACATCTATTGTCATCACCCCATAAACTGTGTGTGATCTCATCTGCAATGGCTCATCTGATATGACTTTTAGGATATACAACTATTTGAAAAAGATCCTTTCTCATTTCCTAACAGAGTTAGTGTTATGACTGCCAAACGTTATAGACTCTCTGTTCCCTCTTACCTATGTATAATCAAAGCTGGCAGCTGTTAAGCAATCAAGGCATTTGTGGTGGGTGAACCCTGGCTGGTTGTGAGACCCTTACCTAGCTGCTCTCTCTCACTCCCCATCCTCAACAGGACAGGGAAAGAAAATAAGATGGAAAAGCTGTGAGTCAAGATAAAGACGGGGAGATCATGTACCCATGTCAATAAGCAAAACAGACTTGACTTGGAGAAAATTAATTTAATTTATTGCCAGTTAAGATAGAGTAGAATGGTGAGAAATAAAAACAAAATCTAATACACCTTCCCCCCAGCCCTCATTTTTCCTAGGCTCAACTTCACTCCTTCATACCCAACTCCTCTCCTTCCCCATGAGCGCCACAGGGAAAGGGGGAATGAAGGCTGTGGTTAGTCCATTACAGCTCAGCTCTGCTGCTCCTTCCTCCTCACACTTTTCCCCTGCTCCAGTATGGGTGCTTCCCAGTCCTTCAGGATAAACCTGCTCCAGCGTGGGGCCCTCCACAGGCTACAGGGGAAATACCTGCTCTGGTGTGGTCCTCTCCACAGGCAGCAGGGAAATCTCAGTGCCTGGAGCACCTCTTCCCTCATCCTTCACTGACGTTGTTGCTCACAGGGCTGTTTCTCACACTTTTTTCCTCACTACCTGTGCAGTGGTTTTTGCCCTTTCTTAAATTTGTTTTCCTTGAGGCTCCCCCATCTTGGCTGAGGGGCTCAGCTGTGCCCTGCAGTGGATCCATTGGAGCCAGCTGTGTCCAGAACACGGTATCCCTGACCTCTCCTCGTAGAGACCCCACTGTGTCTCCCTGCTGCCAACACTTTGACACCTACATCAAATATTTGACATAAAGAAGATAACAAGAATGGAACCAAAGACTGCTGGTGTATATGTGAGAGCAAAACAATGGTTAATTGTGTCTTTTGATAGAATGGCATACCTGACAGACTAAAATAATAAAATTGGAAGAAAATGGAAGAAGCCTGACCACGTCAGTTATAATACAAAACAACTAAACTATTAAAATACTGAAGAGTAAGATAATGTAGATATTAGAGAATACTTGTAGCAAATATGGAGGAAAGAGAATGAGGAAGAATAAAATCTCATATATTTATTGCACAGACTGCTGTGTTTGGTATCAACTTTGCTGATAATGTATATGAAGCTCTTGCTCAATGAAACTGAAGAAATAGCTATGAACCTAATAATAAAAAATACTCCTAAAAGAAACAAAATTGACTAATATCCTAAAAAACAGAAAGAGATTTCATTACAGTGTAATAAATCACAGGATCCTCCAATTGTTGTTTACAATAGATTCAAGAGAGAAATGGAAGAGTTAGGAAAATGTGTTGTACTCGTGAAGGTTACCCCTTTTAGCTGAGATCTTAGCATGGAAATCTGAGGCTACACTCTTGCAAGAATAGAAGATAAAAAGAAGACTGGTAGTAAAAGATAGTTTTATATCATTTACAGAGGAACAACAAGTTTGTGTTACAGTGAAAGTATAATTAGCCTAAAGTTAGATGTAATGTAGAGTGACTACTGCTCATGTAAGAGTGTTTCTACCCAGCAACAAATGGATACATTCTTTGGTAAGCAATGACATATGTATCTTAAAAACAAAACAGTGGTTGCATGGACTTATCTAAATTTTTCTTGACTTTTAAAATTGGTAGCTACAAAGAGCAGCCTAGATGGGATCAACCTTTAGCTTAGACAGACAGTATGCTCTTTCCCTTTCTCCCTCCATTTGCCCCAATTTTGCCAATATACCTGGTCAAGTACCATTAATGTTATGTCCAAACAACCCAGCCTGCATACTGGTTGGTTCAATGGATTGGAATAACTGCCAAAACCAGTATGCCTTGCCAGCCTGCGTGTGTTCCTTCCACCATTTTGTCTGTTGCCAGCTTCGTCATGCCTGATGTATGCTTGGCTCTGCTCCCTCTTCTGTCATCTGTCGGTACTTCTTATCTGGCTAAATAGTAAAATTTCTTGTGCTGCCTCTTCTCTTCACTGTTTTTCCTCTTATCCTTCCTCCTTTGTCTGTTATGGCACAGGCAGCATGTACCCCAAACAGACCTAGTCCTTTCCATCGGAATTCTCTGACCAGTTCAGATAGGTGAGCCTATGTCAGAAACAAAGTTCAAAGCAGCCTAGAATATCTTAAGATGTCATATTCACTCCCTGAGGACAGATGTACAAGTTATGTTTGGGTCTAAGTACTGCTTGCAGATATCCTCCTCTCACCCCTCAGTTGCCCGTCACTGCCTACCTACCCTGCCTGCTCCAAGGTTTAGTGGCGTGGAAGTGATTTTTTTTGTTCCTGTACAGATTACACAGAAACAGAAGCTCAGCCAGAGGGGTCCCTTCTGGGGACTTGGCTTGGATAGGAATGACAGACAGATCTCCCACTAACAGTATCTCTGCAAAAATTGTTGCATGCCATGTCTCAAGCCAAATGGGTACTTGCTGCTGGCACCATTAAAGACAGTCTGTGTAGAATGTTACTGTATAAACCGGCTCTCCACAGTTTTCCTGCTGATCTCACTTCTGTTCTGGGATATGTTGCAAAATGCTCTTGCAGAAGCCTTGCTCACTGAGACCTCATGTAGAAAAGTAACATGCTGCAGGTATCTGTGGAAACATGATCTGCCAAAGGTGAAGATGGCGGCATGGGATCATCTAATGGAGAAGGAAGGGGCTTACCACATTGCCACTAGTTTTGTGTATGCAGGTAGCAGTAATGTTAAAATATATGTGATGGGGCAGGGTATAGTCTTGGAAGGTTGTCTGGCTGGTAGGTCACCTGATGTTTTCTATCTCTTTGGCCTAGAATAAACTTAGTTTGGAAGGTCTAAGGATGTCTGGAGTAATTTTTCATTGTCTTTAGCTCAGAGGTAAATATCACATAAGGTCTTTGTCACCCTGCTTTGGCCTAGCTTTGGTGCAGGACCGAATAGTTGAAATATTTAAAATATTTTACAGGCAAAAGATAGAGGCCAGAGGAAAGTGTGCATTCTTTCAAGAGTGTTGGAGCATATTGTTTTGGGAAAGAAGAGTCTGTGAGGATATGGATTACTCCACGGTACTTTAATGTTTGAGTTGCCTGGGAATTTTTGCATACCACTCTCCATCTTGATTTGGATTCTGACCTGGCAGAACAAAGAGGCCAGTTATGGTATAGTGCAGTATTTGAACCAAAGGAAGAGGAACACTGTTAATTGAGGAAAATCCTTTGAGCAGTTTGGCTGGAGAACCTTGTTTTGGTTTGTTTCTTTAATTCACTTGCAGATTGTTTCTCAGCTTGGAGCCTAGGTAGTTTAAGGTATGGCTTCCAGATAAATTCTGAGCTTTATGAGCCCTGCCAGTCTCTGCCGTATTGCTTTTGCTGGTGCCCTTTTGATGGAATAAGACCAGCCAAGCAAGTCTAGATCTGAAGCTGATCTCCAAGTGTCATGTGCGGTGACCCCAGAATCTAGATGGAAGAAAGGTCCTGTTCTGTGCAGGCATTGAAATAGCCTGAATCTTTTGTTCTTGTCTTCTTGCCCTGTATGACTTCCAGGGCATTCAGTTTCCTGTGATTTGTAGTTGCTGTCAGGTAGTGGACATCAGTGACTTAAGCAGTAGTCCCTGTAGTAAGTTGCATACTATGTTGTTGGTACATGTCGCAAACAGAAAGGGGACAGCAGAACAATAAGTAATCTTTATAGAGGCTTATGAAGGCTCATGGCATAAGGCTTCTGGCTGAGGAGCCTCACTGACCACGCATTGTGGGTGTAACTGTATTGGCTGGTCTGAAGATGTCATAAGTCATCTTCAGAATAGACAGAATTAGACAGAATAGACAGTAGAATCTACAGAACAGACAAAGGCAAGGTGCCCCGTTTCTGAAACCCCACTGCAGTAAATCTAAGAAGCTACCTGATAGAACAGTGTAGGTGAGATTAAGGAAGCCCTGTCATTAATGATAATGGAACTTGGTGAGGCTTCTTATCAGTAACTGAAATGAATCCAGTGAAGGAAGACTTTGGAAATCCTTGGCAGATTAGCCTTGAAATCAAGCAAGTGAGGAGGGAGGGCAGAAAGAGAGGGAGTTGACAACAGGAAAGGCAAAAAAGCCTTAGAAATGAGAGAAAACAAAACTACTGTAATAGGACGAATAGTGAGATTTAAGAAAATAGAAGGAAGGACTCATCAAGAGAGGAGAATCTTTGTCTACAACAGCAAAAAGGAAATAAAGGAGAACTTGTAAAGATATGGATAACTTTCAGGTCTTCCCCTGTTGATCTTTTTAGAATGACTTAAACCATTGGAGGTACACATTAATAAACCTAGAAATTAAGGTAAGCACCTAGTTCTTCATACAAAAAACATTCACAGATTTTAATTTATTTTTGTCTTGCAGATCCACAAAGACTCACCCTGGGCCAGTTGTACATTTAAGTGACAGCCCAAGAGATGAGGGAAAAGTGAGTATAACTAATGGTATAAAAACATTGCAACATTTCACAGCCTTTATTTGCCTTGATAGCTCTTTATTTTTTGCTTACTCACTAGTTTTATCATCTGCTTTCTTTATGTATTTGCAAGGTCACTTTTACTATTTTACAGATTTTAAGAAAGAAAATCTCTTAGTACAATTCTAATTAGTAAAAATCTATGATATAGAAAACATACTGTACTTTGAAATTTATAGCAAATCAGAATCATTCCTGATTAAATAAACTCGAGTTTTACTTAAACAAGAATTGGCTAAAAACTGTATCATTACTTCAGTATTTGGATAAACATGCTATTATGAAGGAATTGTGAAGTTTTTGTAGGATAAGTCTTTTCTTATACAAAAATAATAATGATAGTAACCCACATTTTGAACTCAACAGCTGAAGCAAAACATTTAGTCAGAGCATTAGGGTCGTGACTGATATCATCAGGAAGCAAAATCTGAGTTGGCTTTATTTGTCTGGTAACTTTTCCAGCATGAAATTAGGTTGCTAGAATACCAGTTTTATTAGAGCTTTTTTATTTATGTGTTGCTACTGAATTTTTGAGCATTTTGCCTGTGTGGAAGGGGCCTTTAACTATCTCATCATATTTGATCACTTTTGCCAATTACATTTCAGCGTGTTTTTGTAAGGGACTACATCTTAAAAATGGTGTATCTATTTGAAAGTGTGCCTCGCATAACAGCTGATGGTTATTGGAAACTAGCAGCAGTTTGAATTTTTGACACTGATATGGGGGACATTTTGCTGACATGAATAAGAGTACCTAGAAAAACACTGTTGACTACATCTGAATTTCATTTGCATTAACCATCCTTGGACTTATCCATATTGCAAGGTGAACTATGTGCAAATGATGCACTTGCCACCTAACCCTCCAACAAGTTAGATTGAATCTCTAAGCCTTTTTAGAAGAATGACAATAGATCAAGCAATTTAGAATACAGCAAAGTAATTAAACGCTATGAAGCATAGTGTTTTAGCCTCAAAACGAAGCCATCAAGAAATGCCATTTAACTAGCTGAAGCAAAATACCTGATAAAAACAAAGGTTTATTGATGAGGCATAACTCCGGTTCGCTGTCCACAACAGAGGCTGCTGCTGACCTACCAAAAGTACATGGTATAGGGAAAAAGGGTATAATACTAAAAGAAAGATGATCTTGTGAGTGAACATCTCTTACAGGAATATTATGCACCATGTCCAAACAGGAACCTAAAATACTTTGTCTTCAGCAGAAAGAGTGAAGATGAGAAGGTCCCAGGAAAGGGAGTTAGAGGAAAACTTGCTTGGAAATACCGTTGCTTGTTGCTCCTAGGGCACATCAGAGACCTATGGGCACCGATGAAGTACTAGCATAGTAACGATAACAGCAAAATTAGATAGATCCCTATGAAAAACAAACATTGGAAATTTATAGGGAGAAAGAGTAGAAAATGTAAGCCGTACTGAAACCATCCCAGTGCAGCTGTTTATATCATTGATAGATCGAGAGTGGAGTGAAGAACAAATTGGTGCTAATAAAATACTTGCAGATTTGCAGAATTTGCAATTGATAGTGTTTGATGTTCACAGGAAGATATCAGTAAAAGGTACACACAGAAGATCCAAGCACTGAGTTAAAAGACATAGCTGCAGATCAAAAAATCCAACAGTACAGAAATAAAATTAAACTACATTTTTCAACTAAGTCTCATTAAACTTTGGTTGAAAGACTGAAGGATAAAACAATCTTTCTTCAGAATGGGGAAAAAATGAAAAAAACCCAATTTCTAAGACCTTTGCTGTTCAGCATTCCCATAAATAAGCCAGAAAAGAGAGTAGGCAGTGATGTGATCAAGTATGCTGGACTTTAGGAGGCTGGGAAACTCACCAGTAAAATGGCAGGTTAAGTACTGTCTTTTGTAAGTATTCAGTGTAAATGATGGGAAGTGATATGTGTGTGGGGAAAATATTTCTGAGTTTACATAAAAAACAATGGGTCTGAGCTGGTCATTACTATTTGGTAGCAAGAGCTTCTAGTGATGACTGATAATTCAATGGAATGTCAGCTCAATGCTTAGTAGTGACCAACAGAGAAAATCAAAATTAGGCGTTACCTGGAGAAGAATAGAGAACATAACAAGGCTATTGCATAAATGCATGGTTGACTTGCCTGCGGAATACGGAGTGTAGTATTTGTCCTTCTACCTCAAAAAGAAAATAATTGTGCTAAAAGAAATTCAGAGAATGGGCAATATTTTGTATATTAGACACAACTAAGTGAGATAGGACAATTTATTGTGGAAAAGAGCAGATTGTGATTCCGAGCTTGAAAATCACAATTGTTATGAAGAGGGTAGAAACAGTTCATAGTCTCTTTCAATACAAGCACTAAAAGGATATCAAATGAAGCTGATGAAAGTCAGATTCCAAACAAGCCAATTAAGTACTTCTTCAAATGTGTGATGGGTAGAAGCTATAAAACTCTTAAAAGTGGTGCTGTGGGTGCCAGCAAGTTAATACAAGAGATATAAATTTTAGGCTTGCTGAAGAGTTTTACTGAATTTTCCTAAAAGGTCATTAAAGATTAAGTTAAATGGAGTCACGTCTAGTTGAGGTGTTGGCTGTCTTTGAATGAGAAAATTACTTGGGCTGAGAAAACGTGTGAGAGTATGATAAGTACTTGACCTCCTCCCATATTGTTCTTTGGTATTTGCTCTTGGCCATTTAAGTACAAGATACGGTGGTAGGTAGACGTTTTGCTTAATTTATCAGAGTTGTCTTAGGTAATAGAGCTGTTTCAAGATAGTTCTACATACTGTGCTTAGCTCCTCAGCTTCAAGTTAACCCAAGACCACCAAGAGGTGCTGGTGGGAGAAATCAGACTCTCCACATCACTTCATGGGGGGCAGCAGATAAAAGTGTTCTTCTGTGCTTCAGGAATTAAATAGTGGGTACATATCAGTCATAATCATTGCTCAAAATACAGATATTCTTGTACTCTACAAGTACAAGGGTATTGTGGTCTGCAAGTGTCCAGTGGTATGTCCTTCTCTGGTGTATTACAAAGTTGTTTATAGATCTGGGCATGTTTTGCTGAAGTAAATACGTAGCATTCTCCCCTGTGGGCACTGAGTGGCAGAGAGTCCTAAAACACAAACCTTTCCAAATCTAGGACAATCACAAGATGTATTTTTGAAAGCCAGAGAAATTTGTGTGCTGACTGTATATTAGTCTTCTAAAAATTCTTTAAATTCCTGAAAGTTCCAGTTTATATCAGTGACTGATGACCAATTTTTCTCTGCCAAAAAAACGAATGTAATTCCAGAAGACTTCTGCCATGCAAAATTTTCCAGAGTGCCCTCCAGGCAGACTATCAAGGCAGACTTTGGAGACAGTCTCATTTATGAATCTAGCAAGCTGTGGCTGGAAGACAGATGACAAAGAGAATCTGGGCATTTACCATGTCACTTCAGAATAATTTGGGGACATAGTGGTTAAGTTCATTAAATATAACTGTCTGCCAAATCAATGAGTAAGTGTACATTAGGAACAGACTGAAGTGCACAGACATTTGTAAGTGGCAGATCTGTAGCAAACAGGATTGTTCTTGCTGACACAGGAGAAGACATTAACTGCAATGATCTGCAGTTTCCCAGCAACTGGACAAAGGTGAATAGCAAAAGGTTTAATGTTATTAACCATTAGCTAGTGGACTAAACTTCCTATCTCTGAGTCTGTGTTCTGAGATCTAATAACACCTAAATACAGTGTGCATTTGGCAGGCTTTGGTTTTTTTATCCCAGCTGTTTTGTGCTACCATGACAAGGAAGGGGCTAGCAGGCACATACCAGGATGCAATTAGTTGATTGTAAAGGAGAAGTCTCCCTAAAACACCATCATCTAAAGCATTTCATTTCAGTCAAAATGTGGAACAACTTTACTAGACAAGGAAGAGCTTGCCAGGACTCCTCCCTCCTTCAAATTCTGTCCAGCCTTCTAAATGTTTCTTAACCTAATTAAGCATGAGTAATTAAATGAGGTTCCAGGAAACACAAGCTGAAGAGAAATCTTTGGTTTTTTCCTTCCTGGACTCTTTTTACACATATTTACACATATTTTTCTTCTTTGTCTATGTTTTTGCCTCCAACTGCACTTACGGATGTTTTATTTTTTACCTCTATTACAGACATAGACCTTGTCTTATAGATCTCTCAAGTGCTCACCATGGCCGAGAGGTGTGCGAATGTTTGAGTTTCCCATGGTTTAGTCAGGTCAGAGTTCAGAACAGCCTAAATAAACTGGCAATGAGACTAATCATATTCACTCGGTTGGAATTCTGACTTTTAGTGTCATACCACAGTACTAGTAGTTAAGCAGCATGGCTATCATCTGAGCAAAGAAAGACAGATTCTCAGCTATGCAGCAAATCTGTTTACCTTTCAACATTTTCCCTGAAATCACATCGCTTTTTATCTTGCAGTTCTGCACTGCTGTTGTGCATTAAGCATTTCAGCAAAAGATCAGGTGAAATGCTCTCTCTGATAGGAGGAATTTAACCTTTTAGTAATTACCTGGAGCGTGATATCTGTGCAAAAAAGAGTGATAAAAATCAAAAGACAAGCCTGCTTCACCAGGCAGAGAGTGTTATTAAGGAACAGGGTCACATACTAAATGCTTTTCTGTTCCTTCAGTTTCCGAAATATTTTTGGAAAAAAGCTGACGTGAGAAGAATGCTGGTAGATATGAACTGAACTCAACTGGTTTGGTACCCAGCTGTAATGCACTGGTGCAAGTGCTCTTTATGACGGCAGTAAGGAAGGCACTCAGACTCCATAACATATTGATGAAAATACTGTTTAGTAAAGTTAATACGAAAAACATGATGGCCACTGCAAGTTGTGTAGCATTGGGTGAACCTCCAATAAGGGCACAGCACACTGTGCTGGTCCTCTCTCTGAAAAGAATTGCCACCATTTTGGTCTTTAGAGATCTCAAAAGACTTTTTTTTTTTTTTTTAAATCCTATGCATTTCTACTGTCAAGCAAAAGGATGTTCACATGAGACATGCTGCCTTCCGTTGAGATAAAGACAAAGATACAAAGGTGCTGTAACTGTCCTTACCAAGTGGGAGCTCCTGCAGGCTGCTTTACAATTACCCAGCTATGTTTATCTTGTGGCCAAGGAATATGTGCAGCACAACACCGGCCTGAAACCCAAGTGCTATGTGCAGTACAACATAGCACAGCACAGGCCTGCACCTACTTAGATTAACTGCTATGTGGGTCACTAACTCCTGAATATACAATTGTCTTCCATTTAGGATCACTGCACTAACAGCAAAAGCAATCACAGTAAGACACTTCTTTGTTGACTCTCAATGACAATCTATTATCCCAGAATACCATATGGTATCCTGACACAAGTGCTACCCAGTTAGTTGCATGCCTTCAGAACAGGTTGTCTTTTCACATGTACTCTGCCACAGAATCCAGTATGGACCTATCCCAAGCAAAAATGATGAACATTCTGGAATTTCTCCAGGACAGGTTGAAATTTTTTCAGGAGCGGAATTCTTAAGTAATCAGATATTGTTCATATTCAGGTATTAAAATGTATTAACTATAAATCATTCCCAGATTAGGTAATACATCTCCACATAATGAATATTCTCCTGGCAATATAAAAAAATCATATCTAGTAGGACGGAGAGTATTCCCAGACTCTTTTATAGCATTATTGATGTATCAATTATATTTAACTTGGAAACAAAGTGGTTTTGTTTAGCAGTCCAGCCAAGCTTCATTTTTATGACTTATGCAAGCTAGAGTGATAGCAAAGATGCTGGTAAGGTTTCATAGACTAAGAGACAGTCTTGTCATTCTGCGCAAATTCTTAGTATAGAAACTATAAATTCTTGCCTGCACTCTGTGATCCATGTGTTTATCGACAAAGAACAAATGCTGTTACCATTGTCAGTTGTGTAAAATGTTCCATAGCAGAAATGTGTGAGTCTGCCAGTTTGGTCATTCCCAGTCTTCATGTCCAGGATGGGTTATTAGGAAGATAGACTTTATGGGAAGCAATTTCCAGGACACCTAAGTAGGCCAGACTTCACATCTGCCGTGAGATCTGAAGTACAGTGCCAGATCAATAATTCAGTTCTTTTGAATAGAGACAAGGAGAAAGGATTGTGTTCATTCTTGGTTTTCTCCTGAGCATTATTTTTCTTCTCTTTCGTCTTTTGACAAAACTTCTTCGCTGGTCTTTCTCAGGTGTGCATGATGATATGACATACTAGTTCTAGAAGAAGTAAAAATTGGCATACCAGTAAATTTATTTTCAGTTTCTAGGAAAGCAAGCATTTTATTCTGTGCAAGGGGAGTTCTTCAAAATGTTTTAAAGTAGTAGAAAGCAGAAATTAAAGGAATATAGGTAGCTCACTGAAAGTAAATCTGGTAACTCTTTGGTTTGAAGTTATTTAAGTGATCTTTTAGGTGTCAGTTTTTCCTCCAACCGGGGGCAAGGAAGGTAAGAGCTATGAGGAACATGCTGCTGTCTCATTTCCTCAGCAGATACACAATTGTAAAGACTGTCCAGGCACATAATCTTGCAGAAAAAAATAAAGAAAAAAAGGACTATAAAGCACATTTTTTCTTCCATATTGGAACTTAACTTGTCAGTAATGAGAAGTAATTTGTACTGAAAGATAATATGAAAGCTGTGTATTACATATAGTGCAAACTACAATCTTGCACATCAGTTTGGCATTTCTTTTTATAGTGCTTTTTTTAAAAAAAAAAATCCCTTAAAACCATGAAGTTCTTCAATATTTGTATGTATCTGTTGAATCTGAAAGTGTAATTGTTTGTTTCCCTTCTCCAGCTATTGATAGGCTATGAAAATGGGACTGTAGTACTCTGGGACTTACGATCTAAAAGAGCTGACCTGAGAGCTTATTATGATGAGGTAAGCGGTTTTCATTAATTCAGAAAAACTGTTATTCAGCTGTTTGTTGTATGTCTTATCAAGCAGATGGATGTTTATCTTATGGCATTGCTTGTTCTGGAAATACTGTTTGTGCTGAGGTTTCAAACAGGTTATTGACAATAGAAATCAAAACCTGAAATCTGTAGTTCTAATGCATTAGGCCCTTGTGAGTGTACTGCCACACAGAGTCTCTTCCACTTGATTCTGACCGGTTCATCAGCTTCTGTGTGGGGATCCTCAGTTGAACAGAGTGTAGTAGTGACCTGAGCTGAGATATAGCTACATTAGGGATTATATAATTATCTTTACTGAGTATTACTAGAACATTAATTAGAATGAAAGAAAAATTATTTTGTAAGGCTATCGGTATTACCTAGTACTCAAGATCTGATTAAAAAGTTTTCAAAATGGTATTCTTGTACTTTTCTCAGACAATTGTCTCTTGCCCTTTTTAAGCAGATTGTGTCAAACACAGACACAGTTCTTGTACCAATAAACAGACTATTTCAAAAATTGATATATTCCTAGTTATTATGATTTTAGTACTAAATCTAGGGAAAAACATACTTTGTTTTGCCAGCCCATCTGTAAAATTCACCATGGATGAACGTGAAGGTAGAAAATGACATTTTCTTTGAAGTAATTCAGGCAGTAATTGGTTTCCTGTAGTTCTCATTCCTTCTTCGTCTTGCCACCTTATTACGTGTAAGGAGTATTTACACTTAATTTCACTCTAAAAAGTAATCTGCATGTATCTGAATCCTGCATTCTTTCAAGCCTGTTTTTACGGACACACTAACACTATGCTGAGCTTCAAGGTTAAGATTCTGAGCATCCACCTAACAAATGTTCTAAAGGACAGGGTAATTTGGAGTTTGAACAGGCCAGCACTTAAGCATCAAGACATGGCCACTGAATTGTCTGTAAGTGACAGTCTGCCTGTACGTACGCTTGTGAAATTGCACCTGTTCTATTACTTAAGGCTGGACAACTTTTTCATTTTACAGGTCTCCTGCTGGGGGGAAAACTGTTCACTCACTCTCCTCTTGTGCTCATAATGAGACTACATAAAACAGGATCTTCATAATACTGTTTCAATTTTTTTTTTTCTTTCCTTGTTGACACTCTTATAATTTAGTTGTTCCATATTTTTCAGTTCTGTCCTCAGGAACTTTTTTTTGCCTGTTTGTCAGTCGTATGCTTTCCTCCTCAGTGGTTACTGGCTGTGTCTTTAGTCCGCTTTGTGCAACTTGTGATGGCTCGCTATCATCTACTGAAATAGTGGCAAGATTTTTATTTTGTCTTTAAAAGGATTGTGTGGCTATCCATTGTACTTTATTCCAGACTTTCAGGCTTCAGATTGATAATGTTCCAGATCTGTTAGGATTCCCCTAGAGAGCCGCTAAAAAGGGTTCCTTTTAAGTCCTGGGTTATACAGCTTTTGTAAGTTCCAAATTATTACTTAGGCATGTGCCACTTAGTATTTGGCACCAACCCTAGTTTTCAAACCTTAGACTTTTCTTACAGATTAGTCACCTAAGATCGCAGTCCAGAAAACGTTATTCCTGCTCCCCTTCACCATTCTATCCGGACTGCGGCAGGGCCTCTGTGCCCCATGACAACTGACCAGTCTTTCAGTATTGCTGCTCTGGCGCCGAGCCAGCCAGTTGCGATTGCAGAGTATCTGTGATTTCTCAGAGAAATTACTGTAAATGTCTATCTTCATTGAGTACCAAAGTGCCTCTTTGAATGGGGTCTGAATGTCATTAATTCAGCCTCATTTTTCTTACTATCATTATGCTTTCTTTAGAACCAGTTTTGAAACTAATAGAGTCACCCTATTTGATGGTGAAAGAACTGGAAATCTCATCTAACTCACCACTTTCCCTTCAGGCATCTTTAAGGATTGTCAGATGGCACGATCTTATCTGGCTTATCAGTGGAGCCCATACTTCCCTTTAACATCAAAAATTCCCCTGGCTTCTCCATTAGCACTTTTTGTGTATGGTGAGAAACAGCTTATTTTCTTGTCTTTGATGGACTGTGAGTGTTCATCACCAAGACAAGTTCTTCCTTCTCTGTAATCTTCTTCAGTTAGATGTCCAGCTTGGTGATGTCACTCAAAATAAATTTCAGCACCCTCAAGACTCCATCCGAATACTCATGCTTTCACAGGATCAAGCCTCAACTAGATTTCTCCTGTGCTAACCATGATGGCATTGGAATTCAGTCTCCCCAGATGGGCTGCTGAGAAGGAGGCTCGCTACTGTTATTCAGATCTGTAGAACCTGTCCCTGTGCAGCATACGAGCGAGAAGTTAACAGCAGGTGTTTTCTGATACAGAAGAGGAAAGGAAGCTGATAACTGGTTGTCTATCTACAAATTTATTCTTCCTGTTGAAGTTCAAGAAGGGAATTATATCTGCTGACGCTCAGTTGTCATGGAGAGGAATAGTTTCATATCTCATTAATTGAAAGATATTTCTTTTCATACAGCTACAAGAAAAGCTTTTACTTCATTGTCAGTGAGGAACATTATTAAAAGGTCTCTTCCATTCAATTTTTTCACAAACTAGAGTTCTGGTTTTTTTAATTGAGGTCTTAGAAGTAGTGGACGCTCTGCTTATATGGAATAGGTCCTCTTTATTTGCACACTTGAACAGTTGGCTAACAAAAGGATCATCAAGAGATAATGGTTCTCAGTCTACTGGGACATCTCCACCATGAAATCTTGCCTATCATTTCTAGGCTGCATGGCATTGTCATACCAGTGTGATGCTTCACATCGCATGAGAATTGCAGACATGAATACGAGAGATATGTTGCAGACATCTCCTCAGAATATGGGTAATCTTATGACAGGGAAGTGGGTTGTTTCCTACAATATTAGCAGGATCTGTCCACTACTTGCAGGAGTGTGCACTCTCGTTTCCCTTGCCGTCCACATTAATGTCATGGACACATTGCTCCTAGAATAAACGGCTCACTGAGACAACCCAATAGCTTGTAAGTGGTGGAGTTGAAGACTCTGCCCCCTGTTCACAGACCTGCAATTGAAGCATTTGCAGCTGCATTCCTTACTCCGTATTTGTCATGCTATACTTCATGTCTTGAAGGCTGGGAAACTTTCACAGATAAAACATGTATGCTCATTTCAAATGAGAGAGGCTCTCACCAAGGATAGAAAAGGCTATACAAGTTGCATTATCTGCAACTTCCCTTAAAACTTCTCCCTGATTCTTACAGTTTACTCACTGGAGCTAGAAGTAGTCCTGTCTCTATTTTAGCCCCTCTGATGACCAGTTAGCAGCTGCCTCAGTTCATCAACTCCTGATATGAGGAGTTTCTATGTCATCTTCTCTACTCTGTCAAAGCTTCTCAAGAGACTGAAATGTTCTTGCTTGTGAAACACTTCGTCCCAGAGTGGAGCTTGAACCTGCTGCTAAAGAATCTTGTGTCTGCTCTTCAAGGTGTCAGCTGCAAATTTGTTTCTTTGTGTGGTGATGATTGTCATCTTCTCAGTGGTGGTATGTATGAGATATTCAGGCCCTTTCAATCAATGCTTCTGTATGATACCCTCTAGAACAGTCCTTCCTTGCAAGCCCTTTTATAAATTCCTTCAAAAGTTTATTTCCATCAGTTGGTATAAAAAGAGAGCACATAAACAAGACAGAACCTTCAAAGGATTCTCAAGTTGTTGCTGATAGTTGGCAGACCCAAAAAAACAGACATCTTCATCTGCAGAATGTTTAAAAGTTTGACACGTTGTGCCAATGCACATTCAGAGCTTGCTGGAGCATAGTCGTGATCTTTCATTACAACACACCTCCAAAATGAAGCTGCAGAGTTCACAGAGACATTTGGCAAATGACATCTCCCTGCCCATATCAAGCACTCTGCTATTATGGAAGTACCAAATTGGATGTGGCCCTTACTGTAATAGTCCTGCAATACTACTAACACAAAAGGATTCTTAAGATTCAAGCAATAGGATGAGACGAGTATGGTGCTTGTTCAAAATATGATTAAAAGTTGTCCTAGAGTCCCCATGGGTTCTTCTCAGTGGAGGAGGTTTGTGGTTGGGAAGGAACTGAAATGGTATTGGGCATGCTTAATTTTAGTACGTGCTGAGTATGAGAGAAGGTGAAATATGTATGCAACCACTGTGGGTATTGCAGAAGGAGAAACATACCCAATCTGGAGTGATATGCTTTATGTGCATACACTGTGTGAACATTCACATGAGTCACTCACCATGATGAACTCCTGTTCTACACAAATAACTGCTCCTTTTCTGTGTGGATGCGAAAGAAGTGGATCAGAATGCTAGACATATTCTAGCAGAGAGAAAATTAGTGACTTACTCACTACCACCTTTCAGTATTAGTCATGAGTCCCACCTGAGACCTCCAAAAGGATTTCTAAATATTTCTTGCCCATTTTGGGGCAAAGTCTAACAGGTGAGTTTGAGTTGCTACTATGCCAGCTGTCTGTGACAGGAGCATTCTGCCTCAGCTCCACTCAACAGGAGGTTTATGCTGGCAGGTGGCACCTAGCAGCTGAGAGGCAGTTTAACAAGCAGCTTGGTACAATTCTCAGCTGCTAGTTACTAGCTCCTGCTCAGATACAGTTAGCGACTGTAACCATGTGAAATGTTTCTATATGTGATAATACATCAAAAGCAGATTCAAATTTGGCATGATAGCAAGCATGAATGAGCTCATGTCAGAATTAATTTGCACAAGGATAGACATGCCTTCAGTGTAAGCAGAGCAGTGCTTCCCACAGATCTAAGGCTCTTACTACCTGGGGGCAATGGCACTGGGCTCTGTATGAACCATCTTTCTGTGTTGTCTTTTGTAGCTTCAGTTATAGTTTGGTACCTTTTGGGTCTTTAAGAGGAATTGTGTGCCAGCATCCCTCTGATAGGTAGACGTTCAAGTGACATCCATTAAGTGACTCGAAGATAAATATCTAGAGTTCACTTTGTTCAGCTCAGTTTGTTGAGTCTTTATTGGCATGACTAGCTTACTAGTGTATTAGCAAAGCATTCATGTACAAGGCATGTCAGATTCCTGTTAAAACATCTTGGTCATCTTAATGCAAAGGCTCATTTGTGGCTATCCTGTCCAGCCTCGGGAGCTGAGTAAAGTTTTGGGAAAGGGTCATGGCCTGTTTGTTGGTTTCTTCTGATAGATATTCCCTCCAGAGTCATTACAAACTGTAACAATCAATATACTTGTTAAAACAGGAAGACCAACAGGGAGTTTTGAATAGTGACCAGTAGCACTTAGGTTTATTTATTGTCAGCTTAAGCAAAATTGATATAAACAACTCCAGTGCTGACTTATGAATATCCAGGCATGATTTTAAAGTGATTTGAATAAATCAAGTAAATGGCGATATGCAATTATAAGTGCATGCAAGGCCTTAGCATTTCCTGGGCTGCAAAAATGGAAATTTATTAAACTGCATTAAAAAAAAATAGTCTCTTTTACTTACATTTGCATAAAAATATATTGTGGTTTTTCCTATTTAGCAGCTAACATTTCTGGAAGGGAAATGGATTCAGGGGAAACTTCAGTGAGTTTGTCCTTCTGAGGGGAGTGTGTGAGCAACTGGTATACAATGAAGCAATACTTTGTTTTGTTAGAAAATGGCTTTTGTTAGTTTCCAGCACATACCAGTGAAAATGAAGGACTTGCACTGTTATCCTTTCAGTTATTTTGATGTAATTACAGATATTTTCAGTCAGTTCCACTGATTATGGACAAAATACTAAGAATGGTCTATTAATTTTTGAAGTGTTGCTTTTGGCACACAGAACATTCATCACATGGTGCCTGCAGTGTGTACAGAGGAGTGCAATATTCCGCTTCTCTGAAGCACTACCTATTCCAAAAGTATCTTACATCATTGTTTTGTTAATTTTCTATATCAATGAAACAATCCAGGTCTCTTTAGTGTTTTCATATTAAACATCCCAGATTTCTGTGTACTTGCTCTGAAACTAAAGTATGTGGGTGGGGGAAATTATTCAAGAACAGAATACTATTTCTGCTTTTCTTAAATAGTCCTCTGGGGAAGACTGCATATGTTGTATGTTACCTGTAAAACTTGTTACACAGAGTTCTCTGTACAGTAGCCAGATTAAATACTTCTAAGGAGAACTATCAGGCATACTACAGTTGCACTGTATGTCCATTGGTCTTATATTATTACCTTAATACCCTGTTCCTTCGATTTTGGTCTGATTCAGTACAAGCTTTCTTACATTCTTATCTTAGTATTTGTAATGAATTGTTTTGCTTGACTAGCATTCTGTTACAGCCATTGGTTACTAAAAAGCGCTGGTAATGGACTTCCGACAAACAAGAACCATCCAACTGTTGATACACAATTAGATTAATATAATCCAAAATCACGCATTAAAATATCACTAGTGTAAACATTGCATTCCATTTCAGTCTCAAGTTTTTCTTTCGTTTCTGTAGGCTATTCATTCTGTTGCTTGGCATCACGAAGGCAAACAATTCATGTGCAGTCACTCTGATGGCAGCTTGACCCTATGGAATCTAAAAAGTCCTAACAGACCATTCCAGACAACAATTCCACATGGTAATTTTGATAGTTAAAATGTACAACTAAGACGCAATACAATATTCTCCATGCTGCTTGCTAATATCTATGTTTATTTCATTTTTTTTTATTGTAGCCCAGTTACAGAGTTGCTTCTTGCATAAATACTTTAATCTGCAAATTAGCTGCAAAATATTATAAAAATCTGAGAGCAATTTTGATCAACAATTTTTTAAAATTGGTGTCATAAATACATCCTACTGGGTAATATTGCTCTAATGTCTTCTTTTATCCAATTCATTTTAGTAGTCTACTGCTGGTCCTTGGCGCCCTCGGACCATGGGATTTTCATGTTTCTTTCTTTTATATTTTGTATTAATGTGCTTCCAAGTGCAATTTTCACAAGAAGTAATACATTTTGTACAAGACACTATGTTGCTTGTTATAGAGATGGTACAAGGCTTCCTAAGTCACTGCAATAAAGAATTCAAAAGAGCCATGTTAAGAAATGGCTCTGTCTTATCGCTGGGACTTTATATGCCATTGCTTCCTGTAAATAAGGTAAAAAGTTACTAACTCCATTGCAAATGAATACATTACCAAGAAGCCTGACTGCGTGGAGAGAACGGAAGAAGGGGAAGGCACGATCTACGTAGCCCAGAAAAGTTTTAGCATTTTCTTAAATTTCCTAATTCGTTTTATTTTGTTATTTTTCGTCATAGAATTATAGTTTATATCAGAAGGGACCTCTCGGAGGTCATCTCGTCTAACCCCCAGCTCGGAACAGTCCTGATTAGATCAGTTAGATCAGGGCAGTGTCCAGTTGATGCTGAACACTTGCACAATTCCAACGACAAATTGCACAGCCTCTCTATGCAAGGTCTTCCAGTATTTAATGACCCTCATGGTACAGATTTTTTTCTAATACCTAACCAGAATTTCCAGTGTCACAACTTGAGTACTTTGCCTCCCGTCATCACTGTGCACCTCTGAGAACAGTCTGGCTCTATCTATACTGTCTCCTCCAATCAAGTTGTTGTCAAAAGCATAGGCTTTCCAAAGTAACAAAACCAAAATTGTTGTTTTTTTGGTTTAGCAGAGACTTTTCTCTGACTGGAAGGAAGTACTGAGCCATAATTAACCAAGCACACATGAATTTCAAATGTGTGCTTAATTTAATTTTGTCACATGACTAGTTATACTCCAGAGCATGTAACATTTTGTCAACAAAAGGAATTGAGTCAATCTAAGAATGACTTAGGGGAAAAAAGTAAGCTGTTTATGGTCATAAGCTGCTCAGAAAAAAGGTATGCATTTCGTCAAATTAGTTAATTATTAGTTAAAAGTCATCCTTCTCAATATCTGCATGGTTTTTAGACGTCTTTGAGGTGTAGTCTATGGTCTTTTAGATGTATGTGGCAGTAAAAACACAAAGCAATAAGAAATGTAATTAATTTAGACAAATGCATATTTTATGGAAATAGGAGCTAATGCTCATCATTCTCTGTAGCTTTAAGGTTCCACTCTCTTACTGCTTATACAGTTTCTTAAATGTGTATGTTTTAGTTTGATAGTTCTATTATAATGATGCTTTAATACAGTTTTCATCTTCTTTCTTTAGGAAAAATTCAGAGAGATGGAAAAAAAACTGAGTCTTGTAAACCAATTCTTAAAGTAGAGTACAAGACCTGTAAAAGCAGGTATGTTTTTAATTATGTAATTAACTCAATATTACATTCCTGAGTTAAAGTCCTTTTAGAATCTTTCCCTCTTTCCGTTTGCAGAGCTATTTATTATTATTTAAAGGTACTAAACCTATAATATAAACATACATACTATGTAAACTTATAATTACTGTGTTGTGGTTTTTTAATACAGTGAACCATTTGTGATATTTTCTGGTGGATTGTCATATGATAAGGCTTGTCGACGACCAAGTTTAACAATCATGCATGGGAAAGCAATTACAGTTCTTGAAATGGATCACCCTATAGTTGATTTTTTAACTCTTTGTGAAACCCCATATCCAAACGGTAAGTTTATTAAGCAAAACACAGTAATGGAAAATATAAATCAAGTGATCTTTTCTCATACCTAAATTCCATTCCAGGGACTTCCATTCTCACAGTTATCTCCATCTTAAGAAAACCACATCACTGAGAATAACTGGAATTTGTTTGCATTCTCAATATAGGAAGCAAGTAATGAGTGGATAATAAAGCATGCATAAATCTCCAGGTATAAGCTATATAAGCTTGAAACACGTGGGCTAGTGTAAGGAAATCTTGCTATTAATCAAATATATGTGCGTATATTTCTAATATTTTTCATGAGTCTGAAAATCTAGATTGCTAAATTATTGAAGATTAAACTGTCACTTATCTGCAAGAAAGTCCTTACACTGCAGCCTGAATTGAACTGTTAAATGTGTTTTGCTGCGTATTATGGGGCTGCCAAATTCTGAAGTACATTCACAGAAAACTCCAGAAAGTAAGTTAAGAAAAGCTCTAAGTCAAAAAGAAACAAAGTTTAGCATTTTGAGCCCTCAAGCAGAAAAGTAAACTAAATCTTATATACGTAGCTAAACCTAATACTTATTAAAAACACATGGTAAAGTGTATATTTGTTTAAACGTCATGCAAAAATTTAATTTTCAGTAATCAAAGTTAGTTTGGACCTTCATTTAACTGTGGCAAATAAAGTGAAACTTGCCGGTACTAAGATCTTGTAGTCCCTTCCCCTGTTCACACACTAATATTTGAAAATTTTGGTTTAACCTGTGTTATTCATAGCCTTGTATAAAACAGGCCACAAATAATGTGCATTTGTAGCTGGCCTGAAAGGCAGGTAAATCAGTTGTTGTCAATTTACTCAGCCTTTTTGCATCAGCCAGCTGAAGTGTGTATTCTGAGCTTGCACATACTGGAATGATTAGCTGCTGTTGAAAAGAGAGTCGTAATTTTACATCTATATTTTTTTTAAAGAACTTTCATGCTATGTAGTCTAATGCACCCTATGCACCAAGGCAAGCATTTATTTGTCATTATAATTGTTTATTTTTTCTGAACAAAGCAAGCATTAAATAAAAAATGGAACTATAATATCCAAAAGAGTGTATGGGAAGAAGGAGCATGAATTGCACACTTGTGGGATTCCTTTGGAATATTCCTTTAGAATCGCTTTAGAAATGAGGGCATTGTGTGTCGTCAAGTGGACTGGACTAGCTGTTCACAATCTGGTTTTGAAGAACAATTTACACGGTAGAAGTATTACCGGAGAGCAAAAATACATTTTACTGTATAATGTTGGATTCAGCAACGCAATAATAGACACAGCTTATTCGTATTCTATTTCTTTACTTTCAACACACCATCATGCTGACATGCTATAACATGTCAATTCCATTTCTGCCATGTATGTTGATCAGCAGCAGTGCCCAAAAGTCATTTTTCAGTCCTTGTCTGGCCCTAGTTTGCAGATATGTCTACGTTTGTGGATGTGTCTAGGATTTCTACCTTGAGACTTTTTTGTTAATATATTGGGAATATTTAGAGAATGTAAACATGATTTTCTTGTTTAAAATGACTGATAGGAGAACTCCACATCTTTTCTACTTGATTCCTTGCTTACAGAGTTTCAAGAACCCTATGCTGTAGTTGTGCTTTTGGAAAAAGATCTCATTGTTGTTGACCTGACACAAAGCAAGTAAGTGTTGAGTTCTATATGAAGTTATCTGTGTATCTTAACTGTCCTGCAAATGATGATAAAAATGCAAATATTATCACGCAATGTCATTTTATTATCCAAAATCATTCACTCTTGGTAGTATTTCACTCTATATGTTTACCTCCACTTTAAGAGCTAAAATCAGCTAATTAACATGAACTTATGATAATATTTGTTCTTAAGTGTGGGAATAAATCTAAATCTGTTGTCCCTTCAGCATAGCCCTTAAACATTCACTCAACATGGAAGTTAAGTAATACTTGGTCACATGCTGAATTATGACCTGAATGTGTGTTTTGGAAACCAGATTCAACTACTACTTATATGCATGCCTAACTTCACTAGACTCCGCAGAGAATACCACTTAAATATTTACTCAAGTATCTTAATAAATAATGGCATTGATTTATAGTGGATCTACGGGAGTGTTTCATGAACCGATTGCTGGTTTAAATGACAAATAGTTCTTTCACATCGGAATCAATGTTCATATCAAAGAGAAACCATACATCATGTAAGGCAGAATCCAATTCTTGTTTATTTTGTTCTGCCTCCAACACTACCAATAATGTATATCCATCTTCACAATGGTATAACTAGGAACTGATTTTGCCCTGAATGTCTTAAAATGTTTTAAGTGAATCGTGTTCTGATCTCACTTACTTTCAAGAATAATTCAAATCCTCTCGGCAATATGAAGCGGATGTAGCTGAAATCAGAACAAAATTTCATACATTTTTTAATTGTAAATAATATTGTGTAAACTGCCAGAAGTGAGGCCTTCCTTCCTATCAGACCATCCAAACTGATGGAAGTGAGAAATCAACAGAGATCTACTTCATCTGTTATTGCAGTTTTTCACTGTAGAATCAATAGTCTACCAACCCAATAAGCTAAGCTGTTCAATATAAATTCCACAGCTGTATAAGTAGTTCTTAGGTCATAGTATATATCATATCCATGAATCTGAAGCTTCTAGAAAATGTGCAACATTTGAACTTTTGTATAAATAAGATTTTGAGATGTTGAGAAAAATTAGTTCTTAATCCTCATTCACAGTAGTCCTCTTAGCCTTAGGAACTGTTAGAAGAGCATTCTTGTCGCGGCAGTGGAATTTTTATATCTTTAGTTGAATAACTACACATTATTAATGACATTAAAAAAGACACATATATTTGAGTAAATTAGGGACAATGTACTTTATTAGTAATGATTTTACTTAAATTCTGTCATACACTTTAATATAAGAATATGTTTTCTTCTATGGCTCAGTGTGTCACAGTGCTTCTAATAAATTGTCTTCCTTAACTAGTTTTCCAATCTTTGAAAATCCATATCCTATTGACATTCATGAGTCACCTGTTACCTGCACAGAATATTTTGCGGACTGTCCTCCAGATTTGATTCCTGTACTGTATTCTGTAGGAGCAAAACATAAAAAACAAGGATACAGCAATAAGGTAAAAAAAAAAACAGTATTTTTTTAAACGAAGAAAGTAGATGTGCAACCTATGTTTTTGTAACATCTTACCAAATTATTTTCATTTTACTTCTTTAATAATCAATTTCAAGTTGGTCCAACCAGCAGCTTAGCAGCATGCCTACAGCCTGGTATTTGTCCCTCAAAAACACCATCACTTAAGCCCAACTATTAATGACCATTATGTAGGACTTCGTCATGAGGTTGCTGGAGTTATTTGAGATCAGACTGAGTTAAATGAAAGCCGTCAGTGTACAACTCCAATTTGTATGGATATGTTATCTCTGTCAAAGCAAAAAGTGAAAACATTGCAACTGAAAGAAGTTAGCAGAAGAGCTTCAGTGAAAGTTGAGGGCTGACAGCATGTCTGTGAAATTTTTATTAAATAGGGATATTAATAATTATTTTACTGAACTACTGAAGTCTTCGTGTAATGGCTTTAGAAATAGGACAAGCTGCAGAAATATAAAGAGGAAATGCAATTATTTTATAAATTTCAAGCATTAATCTGGTTTATGTTTTGACTAGAACTAATCCATCATAATAAATAAATGAGAAAAAAAATTGGGTAAACAAATCAGACATCTTCAGTTTTCTATTCACATTAACAGAAGTATTCTCCTTGGAGCTGTCTTGTTTTCCATGAACTGCGAAACTGGGGCCTATCTAATTCTTTTGGATCTTGATTCAACAAAGTGCTTCAGAAAATACTTTTTTCCTCTTATTTGAATTTGTCTGCTTATTTATGCTTACCCCATATACATAGTTTCCCAAACTTTTCACCACCTACCTGTATTCATTGCACACTCTCCTGTGCACTTGCATTATTTGTGCACATACAAATATATGCTCTGATTGTAGGTAGCTGCTCATTTGCCACCTACCCATTTCTGCACTCATAAGCATCCACTCCATGTATCCTCATAACCAGTTTGTACTCCCAGTTTTTTTCCACCCACTCAGACTCTGTACACATCCTCACCCACTCTGCACCTGTCATCCTCCACATCCTGTATCCTGTATCCATACCTGCCAAGCTTTAGGCACAGACCAGCGTTCCACTCTACCAGCCTAGACCAGGGCAGAGAATGGGAGGAAAGACTTGACACCAGTAAATAAAAGTCAGAGAAGAGATGATGATTTCATGTGTTCTGTAAAAGTTGCATTCCCTTATCTCATATCTCATATCATCTCATGGCATCATGTTCAGATATTTGTTTCTGGGCCAGCTTCTTCAGTAGTCTTCATCCTCAAATTAGATTCTCAGTCTATTCAGTGTCCTATGGAAACTCAGATTCAAGTAATCGGAAAAGACTAGCAGACCTGTTTGTTACTCCTTCCTCTAGTTCCTATTTTGGATTGTTGAGTTTTAGCTGTGCAGAAATATTTTAAAAACATAGAATTGATAACATTAAAATGTTATTAAGTTTCAAAAGCCTTAATTGATAATATGAAAATGTTAATAAACTTTAAATGCCTTGAATGATACACATTTTTGTTCCTTTTATGAGTTGTATTGCATTTTGGAAGATGTTGTCTACGCTTGAGTTTAAAAATTAACCGAGCAGGATTCATCAGAATGAGTTGTGATCTCAGTACTCTTGTTGCTTGTTTAGGAGTGGCCTATCAGTGGTGGAGCATGGAACCTTGGAGCTCAGACATATCCTGAAATCATTGTTACAGGGTGAGAATGAAACTGAGGATTGGTACTTTTAAAATATTAATGTCTACAGCTTATGATTGTGGGTTAGTTATAGATAAGAGCTGACCGTTCATAGACTATGCATATCCTGCCTCTTCATTTGAGGTACGTAACTTTTTCCTTGTGCAGAGACACCACAGAAATTCCCATGTGCTGTAGAAAATAAAACTTTGTATTCAGGGATGAACTACCATAAAGAATTACCATTTGAGGCTCTAGTGTTAGACAGGAAGTCTATATACTTGTGGCATTGGTGTCTTTGGAAAGGAGAATCCATTGAGGAGAGTATTTTGGCCTTGAAGGGCAAAGAAAATAGTACTAAAAAGGAGAGCAGCTGTTCTGCTGTAGCTGTTGTCCTTTGGCCTTCTGGGGCCTTTGTATCTGGGGATGGTTTGGGAATTCATTTTGATACCCCAGCATTAGTGAGGGTGTGGTGCACTGGCATGAGTTTCAGCTTGTGAATGGAGAGACAGCCCCATAGCAAAAAGGCATAGAAAGGCTCAGCTCGCAGTAGAAGCCCATGAGCAACGCCTGGTGGATTTTCAAGGGGCCATCCTATTAAACAGAAGGTACTCAGCTAGGATGGATGATAGCTATATATTTGATAAATTGTTATTATCAGTGATACTTAACACCCATTTTTAAAAATGAGATTATGATGTTGTGCAATAGTACCAATAAGGTGATGAAGGGGTTATTCTCATTTTAAACAGAAATGTCTTCTTTCTCCAGCTTTACTTCAGGGATAATTTTAAGTCATTAAAAAGAACACAGCTGTAAGGTATTAAGCAAAATGAAGTTACTCTCTGTCTTCTCAAAGTTTATTATACGTGGCATTTTTAGAGTGCATAGGCTTGATGCTGGCCAACTGCAAAGCCAGAAGTGCTGTAACTTAAGCTTGTCATTAGCATGGGAATTAATTTCTTAATGTTGCTATCTTAAAATTCATTGGGGGCTTAGTTCTCTGTAGGAAATACATTGAAAAAAGTATTTTATTAACCTCATCAAACTAATAACAAAATATTTTCTTAGAGTTATTATGTATATTGTTATATATTGTCAGTAAGGTATGGAGAGTTACCACATGAGCAAAATACAGTTTTTCTGCTTATATTTATCACTTACTGAAAGCAGATGTTTTAGAATTGCATCTTGTTTTAACACATTTAATTTTTATATTTTTTTTAAGCCATGCAGATGGATCAGTAAAGTTTTGGGATGCTTCTGCCAGTAAGTTTCTGAAGTTCACTTTTATATAATGCTGACAAATCACACACTCACATACATATAAGTAGCATGATATTTAACAGTATGAGTAGTAGTACCTAGGATGATATAATTAGAAATAATGACATGAATTTTTTATTAAATTAGGGAAAAAACACGCTGTAAAAATAAAATATTAAAATACAATAATACATGTTAATACATGTCTAATTTGGCGAGGGTGGAGAAGACCTAAGTCTGTTCTTGTCCAGACTCAGGTTCCAGGAAATAGTTGGGAAACATTTCCATTCATCCTAACAGGAAAAAGCTTTGCAAAATATTTGTTGCATACATTCTAGCTGTAACTACATATATCAAAAACCAGCATTTTCCTCTACAGACAATACATATCGTACTTATTAGTAAAATATATTCATTAAAAATATACACACATTTTGGTTGACAGCTAAAATATTCTGGTTCAGATATCCTGTGCTTCAAAAAAGTTGCAGCAGAGTTGCCCTCTATTCTGTCTCTCCTGTGCTACAGGGGTGTCTGGGTAGAATATCTCACTTATGAGGTTTCAGTCTCTTAAAGAAAAGAGTGTGAAAGAAGCTTCTGTATGAAATGTTAGACACAGAGAGATTTAATTTAACCCTAATAACGAGTCTGTAATAGTCACCAGGAACAGAGAGTATGAGATACTTAAACTACCAGTTACTTCCCCACTGTGCCACATAATTGTAGTGATTAATACTGCTACCATTTCCAGCCAAATATGAGGAATGTTTACAAGATTTTAGTGTCAGCTAAACCTGATGACTTTTTCAGGTAGTTCTCTTTTTGCCTAAGACCAAATTTTTTCACTTACCAGGAGGGACAAGGAGAAAGTGAGGATTTCCAGAGCCTCATTTCACAAAGGAATGTTCGTAGGCATTGCAAGTGAACATGACTAGGAGTTATTTTTTTATAATATAATTTATCTGTTTGGAAATGGAGGAAAAACAGATGCAAGCTGCTTAGAGTTTACATCTTCCAGCATTTTCAGATTGTGGTGAACACCAAAAAGAAAAAAATTCTAATGAGGTCAACAGGAGTTTATCTGCAAAATCAGAAGTTTGAGAGAACTTTCATAAGACCAAAAATAGGATAATGATTTCTCTTTAGAGAGGTAGTATGAGGCATTAGACCTTGTCTTGTGCAGACTTTGTTACATGGTTATGCTCTTGACAAAAATATGCAAATGCAGGCATTAAAGTTAGGGTGAAACAAGACAGACTGTTGCAAGACCCCAAAGCATTTAGCGTACACAGCGCAAAGCAGCCACTGTGCCAGCCATTTCTTCTATAATTCTGGCAGGAAAGGAAAAAGCTTCTCATATGGAATATAAACATAACTCACCAATCAGTAAGTACATGCTGCAGCAGGATTTTTTCTTAGAGGTAACAGCTTAGATGATCACGAATATTTGCAATCCCTTCAACAGTAATGGTACTTTCAGTGCATATCTTGTGTCCTGGTCTTAGTCCTGCTTTTCAGGGCACGTGCTGCATTCCTGGTACTGTACTTTGTACTTGTTGTTTAGACAGTTTTAATTATTACTAAGTTTTATTATTTACAAGGTCTTAACTTTTTAAATAGAGTTTAAATTTCATTTGAGATTTCATAGCAAACGTAATATCCTACTGGTATTTGAAGGCACAAAATACTTTGCTTTTAGACGTATTTTAATTGTGTGATTTTGTATCTGAAAGCACAGATTTGTGGGAGACAGGGAATTGCTAAGCCACTGAAGCAGTTTTCCACATGCATCTTTGCTCAAAAACCATTGCTGTTTCTTATTTGCCTGTGTGCCTAGTAATTCACAGAAGCATAGAGAATCTCACCTTGTACTTGTGCCCTATGATTCTGTAATTCTTCCAGTCCTAGTGTGCAGGGACGCAAGATGTCTGATTTGAAGTGCCGCTGTAGATTTGACACTGGGACTAAGGGCAGCCCAACGCTTCTTCCACCACCACAGAAGGCACGAAGAGTTATGTATTCATTACAGAAGCACTTGCTTTAATTTGTGAAAATGTGGTAGCATTTTATATGCTAAAACTTTTCAAAATATAAAAAATGTTAGATGCTAGAACTCCTGGAATATATCCGCACTGCAAAATGAAAATGTAATTTTGCTGTGTTCGTCCTCCAGTTACATAACTAAAACACCATTCTTCCATCTTTTTGTTGCTCTTGTGACACAAGCTACCTAGACTGATCTACCACAATTGCATGATCATGTAACAGCTTTGTCTTTATGTTTATACACACTTTTGTAGGTCCTGGGTCTGAGTGGCTTTTTCTGACCTTACACAGTTATTAATTAATGCCACTGACAAATTCATGTAAAAGTAGTAAAAAACAGGGAGGAGTGTCAATAAAGCAAAATGGGGTTAACTGTAATTCCTCCTCTACCTCCAGAAATCCCTGTAGTGGAGTTCTAGTCTTGACAAAGGCTTCTGGATATTAAGGTTTTATATACAGATATAAATAGAGATATACTTATTAGTCACGAAATTAAAAACATTTTAGAACTCCTGTTCATTCAGAAACTCTTTGTGTTGCCCAGACCACCAGAATATTTTCGTAATGTTCTCTCTTAAAAAGCCATACAGTCTACATTCTAGCAAAACAATAACCTCAGACAAATGAAATCTTAGTTTCAAATCTCATTAAGGAAAATGGCAGCATTATCAGAGCCTTTTTCTGTCATCTAGTATAAGTCTCATTATGGACATAATTGTTAACATAGACCTTTGATATCCTGTCCCAGAAAACACTAAGAAGTATTTCACAGACAAATACCCATTTTGGAAATACTAAATACATAGCCTACCAGTACTGTGTACCAGAATAATATCTGTATTGTGTAATATCCACCTTCTTCTCCTCTAGGCCTTCACAAGATTCTTTGTTATGCCACAACTGAAAAGAAAATGAGAACTGAGGATTTTTATAAGTGATTTGCTTAATGTTAGTCAGTATTTTTTATATGTTTTAATATATTCCAGTTACTCTACAGATGTTGTACAAATTAAAAACTTCAAAGGTCTTTGAAAAACAGAAACCAGGAGAAGGAAAAGCAACAGCTGAGATTGTGGAAGAAGATCCTTTTGCTGTTCAGATGATGTACTGGTGTCCTGAAAGCCGAATTTTTTGTGTGGCAGGAGTTTCTGCATATGTCCTTGTTTACAGGTTCAGCAAACATGAAGTAAACACTGAAATTGCAGTAAGTCCTTCAGAATTTTGCTCTCTTACAAAAGAACACAATTTCTAATCAAATTGCCTTGCCTTGTCTGTGCTCATATACTTGAATAAAATTGGTATCAACCTGTATAAATACAGGTTTAGCGACATTCCATTTTAAACCTTTTGAGTAAAATCTTGTTCCTACTTAAGCTAGTGACAAATATATAAATGAGCTTTGGGAGCCAACTCTCCACTTTTTTGCTTTAGTAGTAACATACAGTACAGATTTCAGACACTTTGCTTTTAAGACTTTATAATACATTAAATCTCTGTTGTGACTACCTGTTCTAAAAATTCTGGCTGCTGTATGTTTTTATCAGATAATGTACATTGTGTATGTGCATAAGAATACTCTTTTTAACTCAAGTATTTCATCTCTAATTTATGTTCATAGTGTTTGTACCACAAGGAAACTGAAAATTATCGCTGGTTTTAACAAAATCAAGAGTTGGGTTTTTTCCTGACTTATCCTGACTTTGTTACCCTAAAAATGGACACTATATGAAATGCCAGATTATTTATGGCTAAACACTTGATATTTTCCTAAGCTTTCTGTTGCTTTATCCTGTTCAAATACTCCTTTTTCTGTCTTCATGTCTTAAGCAGTTGCCTTAATCAGGTAGAATCATACAGTTCATGTTCCTTTGACTGCACTGCAGTCACCTTGTACTTATCCTTGTTGTACAACAAGTCTGAGTTTGGTTTAAACCTTACATTTTTGCACAAGAGCCACAACCAGTGCTAACAGTGTGGCTGAACAGCATTTATAATGTAAAACATTCTTTCTTAAGTCTAAGAAGTTTAATGGGAGACTACTCTTAAGGCAAAGCCAAACCAAACATGACTGCCTCTCCTTCAGGCTTGCCATTCCCTGGTGCTGGAGAACAGTTTGCTACTCCAGACACTCTCTTGCAGGAGAATATTGCTTTGCATCTGCCAGCTCGCAACAAACCCGAGGGACTGACTCAAAATTTCTCTTTCGTTTTCCACCTTCCCCAGTTACAGTTCTTTTCCTTTTCCCACTATTTTAGTGTACTTTAGAAAGTCTGTAGTTCCAGTCTGGCAAAAACTTGTGTCATTTTTGGCCTGTAGCCATGTGCCATCTGGTAAGGAAATTCATTACCTATAGCTGTTCTGTTGTTTTCCTTTTATTTTTTCCCCCAGCGGCAATTATTAAGCTAGCTGAATGTGTCCTTTCAGAAAAAATTGAAACTAATTAACAGTAATTTTACCTTACTGACCAGTTCATGCATAATGCTGCTATAATTACTGCATTTCAGTATTCTTACCTTGTTCTGTAGCAAATGCACCTTATCTTTTATTATCTATAATTTAATTTGTTTACATGTCTTTTACTTTTGTGGCTGAAATGCATCAGAACTGATATTTTCTAAAGTGTTATAATGTGTGCATTTTAACAGTTTCTCAGATTTCGTCTGTAATTAAGAAGCATTTATATGAGGGATTGTTTTCTGAAGATTTGCTTTAATATTTTCTATTGTTGGTGGCATAGTCACTGACTTCCCCTGAGTTTTGTGCATCCCTGAGATGGGCCTCATCTCTTGGTTTCCACATTTTTGCTGCAAGCATTCAAGTCTTCACTCCTAAATGGGGGGGAGGGGGGGGGAGCTCAATAAAAAGTGTGGGAGTCTTTTTTGGAATATGTATCTGATTTTAGGCTGTCTGGTTTTGTCTATACTAAAACTGAGCTGGTCAGTCTCAAGATTTCTTTGCTGCCTGAGATGAGTCAAAATTCTAGCACTTAGTGTCCTCCCTTCTCTAGCAGCCAGCCTGAACTCACCTTGAGTTCAATCTACAAATCCCAGCGACCCTATGTTGGTTTGACTGCCTGACCACAGTCTTATAATGTTATTGCTGTGGTAAATGGGAAGCATGGAGGCTACTCAAAGGTTTCTCCATGCAGCAGGTAAGTCTGCTGCTGAATATGCCTTGGAGGCAAAGACTGTGCCTTGGATTTCCTCAACAAAAGTATTATTTGCATCATTCTATAGCAGATTCTGGAGGCAAGGAGTATGCGTGAGACAAATTCTGCTTCACATCTAACCTTGGAGTCATTGCCATGCAGTTATGTAAAAATAATTTGCTGTTGTTGTTGTTTGCTCGTCTGAATCTACTCTATCTTGTCTCAAAAGGATATCTAGGTATCTGTTAAACACTATCACTTTCTCAGTGATCAGTCTTTCCTCAGTGAAGCTCCTCTTCAAAGCTCTTGAGAAGAACTATGGAAAAAATTATTACACTGGTTTGAATGTAGAAAGGAGAAAAACAAACCTAGTGATGGAATCCTTTGAAATTATCTTTACCATGTGCCAAAATAAATTGGCATGACAGATCTGTACCCCTTCCAAGGTCCAGTCAAAGCAGGGACCAATAAGTAAAAAATAATCAGTCATGTTATTAGCCTAGAAATTTCTCCCCCTCTCTGCAAATGGACAAGAGCTACAACTTAATACAATGAATTTTAGTAGAAAAAGGAAGACATAAAGAAAAACATCCAAAGAAGGATGATGCATTTCTAACATGATAAGCGAAGAACATGCTCTTGAACAGTTGCTCCAGTCCTGCATGAAGATTAAACAGCATTATAAATCATTTTGGTCAGCAGCAGTTCCTTCCAGGAGATTAGATTTTCCAGAACTCAATATTTCACTCATTAGTCTTTGAAGGCAAATGTTGTCCGCTTCTTTAGCTGATTCAGGCAAAAAATATCCCTGGATTTTGCAAGGAGAAAACAAAAGTGAAATCTTGAGAAAGGACCCTTTCTCTTCTGGTTGAGCAGAATCACTTATTTCTGAAGTATTCTGTGTTTTAACACACTAATTGAGAAATAGGAGGGCCTTTAGTACTATACTTTATCTCCCAGTTCTCGTAAAACTTGGGTATTAATGCTGTTATCTCCATTGTGATACAGATGATACCTCAGTGAGAGATCAGTGCCTAAGATGGAGCTTGCAGTGTCTACATCTGCAACTGGTTCTGATCACTGCAAGGTACTAGCACTGAAATTACTATTCAGCTAGTATCCCAAGACCATATCTATTTGAGGGCTGTACCTTGTTTTTCATTCTTTTCAAAATAGGGATCTCCTTGGACAATTCATGAGGTAGAAAGAAGTGCCCAAAATTTACTGTGATTCTTTGAGATGATTATGTGCATAGGGCCACAAAAATCATCCAAGGGCTGGAGCACCTCTCCCATGAGGACAGGGTGAGAGAGTTGGGGCTGTTCAGCCTGGAGAAGAGAAGGCTGCGGGGGGACCTTATATCAGCCTTCCAGTACCTGAAGGGGCCTATAGGAAAGATGGGGAAAATCTTTATAGTGAGGCCTGTTGTGACAGGACAAGGAGCAATGGCTTTAAACTAAGGGAGGGTAGATTTAGACTAGACACAAGGAAGAAATTTTTTACGATGAGGGTGGTGATACACTAGAACAGATTGCCCAGAGAGGTAGTGGAGACCCCATCCCTGGAAACATTCAAGGCCAGGTTAGACATTGAAGATGTCCCTGCTCACTGCAGGGGGGTTGGGCAAAGGGACCTCCAAAGGTCCCTTGCAACCCAAAACATTCTATGATTCTATGATTTGAGCTCCCTGTTTGGTTTCCCTGTGTTTTGGAGTGCTTCAGTTAAGTTTTCCTGAATTATTGGAAAGAACTGAAGGGTGCTTCAGCCTGGTTGGTCTCCTTTTCCCTATCTACAGAGCCCAGAAGAAAGGCAAAAGCTAAACGGTTTAGGCTTTGCTTTCTAGAAACTGCCAAACTCATGTTCATTCTAAGGAATGTGGAACTCTCCATACTGTTATCTTTAATTTCCTAACCTCCACCTATGGACAAATGAAGTTCTTTCATCAGTACTGCCCACACTGTCAGGCTTCTACATACTGGCTAAAACCTGTCTTGTAGAGACTGTTTTACTAGCAATCAGGACGCAGAGTTGATGATCATTCTTTTCATGAATTTGCTTAGGGAAAAGATATCAGACAATAGGCAGAAAATTTTCATTACATTTTTAGTGAATGATGGCTTCTTATGCTGAAATAGTATTTATTTGGGAGTGAGTGACTAACTTCTCTTTTCATAATATATTCTAGAAAGTTGTATTCTTGCCTTTGATTTACAATAAAAGGCTTGAATCAAAGTCGGCACTGGAAGAATATACATATGTATTTCGCCATCAGCATAGGTTAGATGACTAATTCCTATCTGAAGTTGCTGTTAGGCTGTATAAATAACAAATTACAGCATTCTTTACCTGCAAACAATAATGATAAATGTGGCTTAAAAAAGGCTTACTGGTATTTATTTGAATGTAACAGAATTTTCAGCAGCTTTCTTTATCAAATTATAACTTAGCTTTTTATATATTTAAGTCATTAGAGGTACGACTTCAGTATGAAGTAGAAGATATCATTACTCCTGAACCGGAAATAATTCCTCCATTTCCAGATGCCTCCTCCCAGCTTCCTTCTTTAAAGAGCCTTTCAGGCAGTACCAACACTGTAGCATGTGAAGGAACAATGAAGGATAGTATCCCATGTCTTAGGTAAGTCTATGCCATTGTTCAAAAACTTGTCTTTCTAAAAAGCATTCCTATCTGTTGTATTAATGATCAGTTAACTATCAAGAAAAAGAGGTTAATCATACGTATGCAACACAAGATGAGAAGAAACCAGAATATGGAACAACCAAAAGAATTAAGGCAAAATAATTAACAAGGGATGGAGAAGATAAGCTGTTACAGTAAATATTTGACTGTAATTTTCCAGTATGATCTAGGAGTAAATCTTCATCTCACACCCACAGTTTTGAGTGGAATACAAGCACCACAGAAGAAATTAAGGAATTTCTGAGGAACCTTTTTTTTTTGAGTTCACAAAGAGACTTCCATAAAACAGACATGTGCAAAGCTTTGTCTCCTTGATTAATTAGTATAACACTAAAATCTTTCTTTGTGAAAGAAGTGTATGCATTTTATGGTGTGTAAGGGATGGAAACTGTGTTCATACTCATGAAATTATCTTTAAAATAGGCAATTATGAAACAGTTGCACTGTGTGGAAGTGTATATATGTTTAGTCTTTAGAAAGAAGCAAATTGTTGTCTGCTAGAGGACACATTGCCGCTGTTTGGAGTAGATTAGTATGTACTTACTAATAAGGCAGATAAATTATGGGTTTGAATAGTTTCAAAACAGAATTCCATACGAAACTGTAATTTCCCAGCAATTTTAGTGCACTACTGACAACAATTGTTCTCATTTTAGTGAATTCATTATTTCAGTTGAATTATTATTAAATATTTTAAATATCTCAAGTATTTCAAAAGTAGTTTAAATGAACATTTTGATTTTATATGCAAGTCATTCAGGTGGGCAGCAGTACAGTATCTAAGATACAGTGATAATAACATAATGCTGCAGCCACCTACACATGGAGGGTGAGTGCACAACTTGAACTGTGTTGATAATCCACATATATACAGACTACCTTTTAATCTTGGCTCCATTGTGTTTCTTTTCATATCTGCTTCTCAGCCTCGTTACAGCAAATGGGTGGCACTCCACACTACACAATTTTTGCTAGTCGGAAGTCAGAATAGCTGAATGTGTTCGTTTCTGCAAATAGGTACTAGAAAGCAAGTGATTGAAGGGGCTGAACTAATGAAAGCTTGGCGTTTTTCTGAAATCAAAAGTAAATGTTACTGAGAAAGGCAAGCAGCAGTATGGAATAAATGTTGTCTTTGCTTATTTCAAAAGATTTTGTAATCAAATACACAGTTATAATAACATAAGAAACAGCTGTGTTTTTGATTATTCAGATAAATATTTTTGATTCAAATACTGTCATCAAAAACCTGTACCCAGAATGTAAGTCTTTGTTCCCAGACTTTTAGTGTCATCCTAGATTAGGTCCATCAAGGGTTTTGAGAGTAGCTCCAAGTAGCTCCAAAATGATAAAGAACTGTCTGTGATTATCTCATGAAGAAAACGAAAAACCAAAACTTTGCAACAACCGGATTCAGTGTAGCAGAACAAGAACGTGTCAAGAAAATCACTGAAATATCTACACTACTTCTGCACATACTCCTGCAGTCTGTTTAGGCTTATAGTATAAACATTTCAAAAAAAGCAATTGAAAACAATTGAAGAACTAAATATCAATATTACTGTTCAAGCAAGATGGTTAGTGAAACCAGGGAAATGGCTCAAACATCCTTAAAGAGGAAGGTGTCACAAGAACATAACAAAATGAATCATGAAATCTGAAACTACTTTACACCAGTCTTGTGGTCTTTCACCAACTACAACTTATTCTGTGTTTAGAGAAAATCCCTGTGAAATAAGATCCATCTTACCAAAGAAGATCGTCAAATTTACAATGAAAAATACAGAAAGGTGTTTGTTTACTTTTTTTGCTCAGGTAAAAATAATCTGGAAGAAAATTCAGGAGACGCTTGAAGTTCTCGAATCTTCTCAGCGTGTTGTTAAAAACGCATTGGAAAGGCAATATAATGATAAAAACATATTTTAGAAGATCATAATTAATTCTTCAGCCATTGTCAGCCTCATGATAGTTTGTCTAGAAGAAGAAAAGGATAAACACATTGCCTCAACAGATATTCCTTGGAACTAACCACGTCAGTGTGCTTGACTCTTATGTTCCCACATATCATCAGTTATCCATTAGAAAACATGGATTGAAAGTAGGTCTGCTCAGCTGAAAGGACATTAGACTTAAATCTTGCTTCTTGGATCTCATTTACCTGTTTTATATTTTTTATAACATTTTTAAGGGCGGGAGCTGAAAACTGAAAATGGGGTGCAAGGTGGAAACACTGCCACTATTATGCCTCTGAAAGGCTTGTCCATAGACATAAGAAATGGAAAGGCCCCACCACAAAAGATATTCTGGAGGACTATTTGTATAAAATATTCAGGTTGTGCTTGCTGTGAAGTTTGTTTGAAAAGAATACGTCTTCATTGCGTACAGCTCTTGTTTGTAGTTTCAGTTTTCTCTGGTCTCAACAGACTCCTCTCCCTTAGCACCCTGGGTTCACAGGTGTTCGTCCCCTTGTTCTCACCACAAATACTCCAGGGCTTCATTAAGCTTATGCATAGTGTCACTTCAGAAATGGTCGTGAAGATGTATCTTATGAACAAAGGAAAGGGCAAACCTTTAGTGCCGATACAAAGCTGCTGCCAACTGGTGGGTTGACCTTCGCCGACTGCCAGCCACCCTGTCACCCCTTCTCCTCAATAGGATAACGGGAAGAAAACAAGATGGAGGGGCTTGTGGGTTGGCATAAAGGCAGGGAGATCACTTATCAATTACTGTCACAGGTAAAACAGACTCAACTTGGGGAAAAGTAATTTAATTTATTGCCAATTAAAATAGACTTGGATGGTGAGAAACTAAAACAAAAATTAAACCACCTGTCATCCCCCACCCTCCCCTTTTTCCAAGCTTCACTCCTTCATTCCCAACTCCTCCACCTCCTCCGCCCCGAGCAGCACAGGGGAATGGGGAATGGCGGTTGTGGTCAGTCCACAGGCTCCTCTCTGCCACTCCTTGCTCCTCACACTTTTCCTTGCTCTGGTGTGGGGTCCCTCCCACGCGGTACAGCGCTTCACAATAAACCTCCTCCAGCATGGGCTCTCTACAAGCCACAGTTCCTTCTGGAAATATCCACCTGCTCCACCATAGGGTCCTCCATGGGCTACAGCGTGGGTAACAAGGCTGCTTATGCAAGACAGTGGAAGTGGTTGCTTTCTTCTCTCTAACCAGGCAGATAAAGTGCTGTTCATCTCAACTATTTGCACGTTGTCACAAAGAGATTCCCGTCCAGTTTGGCTCAAGACTGTGGCTTGAGTGCTTTCCTTCTGCTCTTGTGACTGCAGCAGAGCTGAGCGGGGAAGGGAGGAGTGAGAGGCCAGACCCCTGGCCCGGGAGTCTCTTCTCACAGCTAGTCCTGGACTGTCAGGAGGGAGGAAGAGGAGGGCGGGAGAAGGCCTCCTGCTTGCTGAGCTGTGCTGTCATGTCTTTTCTGTGACAAGATCCGAGCCAAGTGGCTGATGACTGCTCCAGATAAATGGATATGTAAGATCTGAACAGTGCAACAGGCAAAAGAAAAGGAATAGCGTGCCAAGCCACTGTTAAGGAAGTGCATTTAGAAAGATAGATGAGGAATGCCGTTCTCATGAAATAGTAAATATGGGAAAGGCTTGGCAAGGTTAGTGAACCCTCTGCAATAAAAATATGAGCAGCACAGCGTAAAATACATTACTGAAATTGTTAAGCATTTGGAGACAGGGTGTGAATGCATTTTGAAATGGCAGTGACCAAAGATGTTGTACCGGGTGCAGGTGCCCAGGTGCTGGGGGGGCTGCAGGGCAGCCCCTGTGAGGGGCGGCCAGGGCTGCCCTGTGCCGGACACAGCCGGTTCCAGCTGGCTCCAAGAGCCCCGGCGCAGGGCACGGCCGAGCCCCGCAGCCGAGAGGGTGGTATCTCTGGGAGACGCTGCACAGGAGAGAGCAAAGCACTGCATGGCAGCCGTGAGAGAGAGAGGAGTGAGGGAAAAAGTGAGAAACAGCCCTGCAGACACCGAGGTGAGAGAAGGAGGAGGGGCGGGAGGTGCTCCAGGCGCTGGAGCAGAGATCCCCCTGCGGCCCGTGGAGAGGACCATGGTGATGCAGGTTGTCGCGCAGCAGCCCATGGAGACCCCACGCTGGAGCAGGCTCCTGGCGGGAGCCACAGCCCATGGAGAGGAGCCCACCCTGGACCAGGGTTTTCTGGCAGAAGCTGTGGCCCGTGAGGGACCCACGCTGGAGCAGGGGGAGCAAGGAGTGGCAGACATGAAGTGTTGTGACCTGGCTGCAACCACTGTGCCCCATCCCCGCTGTGCTGCTCGGGCTCGGGGAGGAAGTAGAAGAGTCAGGAGTGGAACTGAGCCTGGAAAGAAGGGAGCGGTGGGGAGAGCGTTTCGTTTTGTCTTTGCAAATAATTTCTCGCTCTCCTACTCTATTTTTAATTGGCAACGAATTAAATTAATTTTTCCCAAGTTGAGTCTGTTTTGCCTGTGACAGTAATTGGTAAGTGATCTCCCTGTCCTCTCTCAACCCATTAGCTTTTTCATCTTATTTTCTTCCCCTGTCCTGTTGAGGAGGGGGAGTGAGATAGTGGCATTGTTAACCCACCCTGGTCTTATTATGCTTTAAGAACTTTTCCAAAAAATATCTTCAAATGCTTCTACTGCTAACACTGAGCTGGAGATTTTATCTTTTTGTGTCATAAGGCACATCTACGTCCAGTCTTTTCTCGCGCTCTGTGTCAGAACATAAAAACGTGAGACGTATTGTGCAGTCCTCTGTTCTTCATAACTTCTGTCAGAATTAGAGCACTATTTGCTTTATACATTGTCAGTGGTGCTATTGGACTTATTCAGAACTTCAGCCCCGTTGTCATTCTATGGTTATGGTTTACTTCTATTTTACTTTAGTTTTCTGCACCTATCTTCAATTTTCCAAGACTGCCAGTAGCCCTGTTTGCCACCAAGGCCTCCATCCCAACAGATGCAGTCATTGTAGCTACAAAAAACCTGATAGCCCTACTATTGAGTGACAAGTATGAATATCCTCTCTGGAGAGAAGTGTTTACTTACTTGCTTCTGAATAGAAATTCCTTGGATTTTTTCCCAATCATCTGATCCATCATCTTTTCAGGTGTATGGGCCAGGGCTGCTTGGAAAGCTTGCCGAGTCACATCATAGTCACATTCAGGAGATAGTCTGCATCGTCAGAGTCATCAAAGGTCTCTAAGATCCAGTACATAGGATAATAGAAGTTATTTATGGTAGAGAGATATATATAGAGAAGCGCTCAGAGCAGAAAGAAATATTATGTGCCAAAAATTGCAGTTCTTCAGAATGTGTTGTCTGTGTCTGTATTAGCTAGCTCCTCTCTTCCTCACCTGATTCTTAGTCTTTCTTTGGGTACTATTTTTCACAGGGGCAGAGGATTATATGTGATAGACTGCCATATTATGACTGTGTGCAGAGGGGTGCAATATAAGCAGCCTTGCCATTTACAGCTGCAGTAAAAATGCACTGCCAAATGGGCTTTACATATAAATTATTACATATAAATTATCCCTACAGTGGGAGTGCAGTAATGAATAACATGAATACCTCAAAGTATTGCTATTATTGCATAATATCTTCTTTCAGTGTATCATCAAGTGAAGTTGCACCAGTCAAGAACACACATAAAGCAGTCCTATGAAAGTGTTCAGTTCTTACACTCCTGCTTAATGTGTGCATCTTCATTACTTGCTTTGCCAGTCACTGAACTTGCCGTAACAGAATGTGGAGAGATGTTAATGATCACATCAGATTTTATGTAGGAAACATTCATTCATTAAGACCAGGTCACATATTAGGTAATTATACTCCTAAAACAGGACTTGTTTGCACTAGATGGACAAATAGAATCATCAAGTCCTTAAGTTTTGAATATACAATGGTGAGGACTGCTACAAAAATGTCCATCTTCTCATCTTCTCTTGCCTCTTTGCATTTTTCTGTCATGCTTTACTCCAGAGAAAGAAAGTTCCAAAAAACAGAAATGTCCTGTTTCAAAGTTTCAGAAGAAAGTATTTTAGGTTTTCTATTCAAGTTGATTATTCTTGATGATTTTTAAGTATGTGTTATGTAGCAAAAGAAAATATCCTGAAAAAGGAAAATTGAAGTAAAGTGATGAAGAAAAAAATGATTTTTATTGACCTCCACATACATCTGATCCAGAGTTTCTCTTGTAGGGAATGTTGAAGTTTTCAGATTTGTTTCTACAACAGAAATGGAAGCCAGAATCTAGAATTCCTCCAAAATATCCCTGTTCCGACTGGAATGCCTGGTCTTAGCTTACGGGTATATGCACAGTGTGCTGCAAGTGTTGCTACTGCTCTGGAGTTATTAAAGGATTGTGCTTCACTAGTATTTTCTCAAGAGAAGCAATTGTTATTTATAACCCAGTGTGTTTGTTTGCTTGTTCTTATTTTGTACCTCTTCTTCTTAGCGTTAAGAGTCGACCTGTACGAATGCCTCCTGGATACCAAGTAGATCTTGTTATTCAGTTGGTGTGGGTGGATGGTGAGCCTCCCCAACAGATTACCAGTCTTGCTGTAAACTCTGCTTATGGACTGTAAGTAACTCAAAATTAAGGTTGCATTGATTTATTGTTTATTGCACTAAATGATCTATTTTCCAATTATACTTTGAAGTTGCTTGCAGACAATTAAAGTCAAAAGGTGCTATAACCCAGATTCTTGGGGAAAAATTATTTCAACTCACATATATGTTGTAATATAAGATGTTAAACTGCCATTCTTGCCCATATTCTCACTATTCCTATTCAAAAGACCCAATATTTTCACATTATTCTGTCCATCCTTTTGAGTAAAGTCTAAATACCTTTCAAATCTGTAATTTTTGAAGTTATTTTGAAAGGATCACCAAGGTGGAATACATTTCATAGAAAGTGGTGATGTGATTGTTAGATGTCATTTATCATGACATCATATCTTATTTGGAAATTGTCTTCTGAGAACAGCATTTTTATGTATGTGCTAATCTCTGTTTGCAAGAGAACCAGTGACCTGAAATTGGGTGTTGAATAATGAACATTTAAACGCTAAATTCTGTATGGAAATGCAAGTGAGTGTATCTGTGTGTATTTTTTTCCTCAGGTTCAATTTATTTGCCCATTTTTAATATTTTCTCTCACAGAGAGTCACCCAGATACATTAAAATGGTTTTTCCTATAGAAGGCGTTACTCCAATAAAAACTATAGGCTGTAATGTGCCGAGTTTCAGCATCCGTACAGCGACAGGAATGACTCTCACACATTGATGTAATGCACAGTCAGTTCACTTTATTGCTCTGCTTGCATGATTATATACATTTTTCAAATCTATACATACGATCACGCTTATTTGGATAGGCTACAGACATAAATCATGCACTATTCACGCGCCCCACATTCCCTTATGATTGGTAACTACGCACTAACACCAGTAGCAACAGACTGCCTCCACGTCCTTGAACACATCTTGTTTTTGCTAACCCACATCATGTGCACTGTCAGAACTTTCTCCATTGTTATTCTTAGCTGCGCTTTCCAGCGGTCTGTTCAGTTATGCTAACTGTTTTGCTTAAGCGGCCTAGTCATGCTAACTCTCAAGCTACATCAACCCCAACAGTAATGGTTGTTAGGTGTCTGACTCCTGCTGATTTTCAGTAAGTCACTTGACTCTCTTCACAGGCTTCGGAAATTTTATGCAGAGCCTTTACATTTGTGCAAAAATATTGTCATTTGGAGGCTGTTTTGTCAAGTCTTTGACCTGAATTTCCAGACAGTTTCCTATTTGTGAACTCTAGAAGTTTCTTCGGTTTTACCATACCTAGATGCATTCGTTACTTGTGCCCAATTTGCTCCCTTGCAGGTCTCGGGCCTCATGGCAGCTTTTGACTTCAGGAATAATCACACCATTCTCTCCCTTGTAAACTACTCTGACAGGTTGCAGTTCTTCTAGTACTCACAGTGGTTTCCTAAATATACCTGATGCAATCAAATACTTTATATTGTTTCCTTTGCTAGGAGCAGTGATAGTTTACAGGGCAGCCTCCTTTAAAACACCATTTACTAAGTACATGAGTGTTTGAGAAATAAATGCAAGTATCAGTAAAATAGCCCAATAGCATAAATTTCACTTTCCTACAAAAGCTACCCAGGAAAGGCCTATTTCTTTAAATTTCTTCTGCAGAGTTTCTTCTCCCTCCCTCTCTCTTGTGTCTCTCAACTTTTTCCTTGGGCCTATGACAAGGTACAATTCTATCTGTCATCAGAATTTTTGTTTAATACTTTAGTTTTCTCCTGTTATCTAGCCTCACAATATGGAAAACCTGTGCCACTTCAGCATAAAGCTGGAGGATATGTCATTTTTGCCATGCTACTTGTAGGGTTATTTGGGTCATCTTTTGCCTAATTTTTTTCCCTTTAATAATCAGTTTAATGAGGAGGAAGGCATAAGATAGTGTGTTCTGGAGTGATTGCTTACAGTATTCTTTTCATTACTTTGATTGCTGTAACTGTATATTACAAATAATAGGAACTTAGTGTCCTTGATGGTACTGCAGCTATGAAACAGGACTAAAGCAAGATATTAAAAAAACTTTATCCCCAGCAAAGATAAAAGACTTCAGACATTGTGAAATTGTATTTAATGTGTTTTGTTTAATTTTAACAGTACCAAACCACAAATTAGAAGTATTAACACTTGCTTTATTTCTGTTGAAATGAATAATCAAAAAACTTATTTATGTTACAACAGTAGAAAAGAAAAATTTACAAAATGCTTCAATTACAACTGAAGATCTATGAGGTTAAATACAAATAATAAATTTGTTTTAAAGTATGTTTTGATGGACTGAAAGTAGTCTCTGAAAATTTATTACTTGCTCAAAGGATAAAAATTTTCAGCCAATCTACATATTAATTGACAAGAAATGTCTGATGAGGATTTTATGACATTTCTATGAAAAATACCCACAGAGTAGAACATCTCCTAGCAACCAATTTTGTTGATCACTCAAAATTGAGAAATTCATTGTGCTTATTTTTTTTTTATTTTATAAAGACTTGGATGTTAGCAGTTTATCTTAAGCCTTCTTAATAATAAAGTCTGTCTAGATTTTCTTCTCATTCCTCAGAAGTGTTGTAACATTAATGAGAAATTTCTGATTTTTCTTGGTAAAGTAATTGTTTTAGATATAAGAAATATTATATCCATGCTTGTGTGTGAAATTAGAGAAATTTAGAAAAAATCAGACCAGGAAGTGATGATCCATTTTGTGGATTTGCTTACCACAGAGTGAATGATCACATGTGACTCATGTTTTCCAAAAATGATAAAACTGAGGTTAAGAATTTTCAAAATGCAGATGGCTATAATTTTTGTTGCCTAAATTATTAACACATGAGATTGACACTCGTCCTTTTTATTCCTTTATTTTTCTTCTCCACCTAGAACACAGGGACTTATGAACACAGGAGTTGCTGTCCCGCTTTACATTAGTAATCTTTTTTACTTCAATATCCTTTCTCTGACGATGCCTATTAACATATGCTTTAAAACAAAATACAAGAATGAAAAAAAACAAATAACAAAATAATTTTCTGCTATTCCTTATCAGTCAATTAGTGTCAAGAAGCACGAAGACATGTAAAACCTTGGAGAGAATGGTCTTCTGGCAAATGTGACAGTATTCCCTTTTGTTCCAGGAACACTGTCTAAAAATATTTTGTTCTTCTATTAAGCAAAACAGGCTATAGTAGTTTCTGAAACAGATACTACTCTACATTCATAAAACATGGAGTTTATTCCTCAGTGTACCTTATGATCTTTCCACACAAGCACAAAATATTGCCAGATAAAAATGTATTTGTGCATGCTTTAAGCTGGCGTACATGAGTAGCTGCCTAAGCTATAGATCGGTGAAGAGTCAATAGGGAAAAAAGACTATGTTCATAGTATTTCCATAGATGCTGTACTAAAATCAGTGTTAAGTCAAGGGTAGAAAACATCATGTAGTAATAAGCTGTAGCATTTGAGCCACTGTTGTAGAAGGTGCCTTAATTTTCCCATTCGACAAATAAGAAAAAATCACCTCATTTTCACCCTTTACCTTTTCTGTTTGCTATATGGAACCCTCTTTTTTATAATGGAAGCAGAAGAAGGAAAGTTACAACAGATGAAGATGTCCTGCCTATCCTGCTTCCCCTTCCTCTATCTTGTTACTTCTCTCTTTCTCTATTGTATTTCCATCCACAAATTCATATATCTCCTTTAAGATATTTTGGATCTGTATTAGGAGTCAGGTGGAGGTGAGTGCACAGCTCACATTTAGTGTGAAATGAGTGCTTAAACACCTTGCAGGGCTTTGAACTGACCACCTTAAGTCACTTTCTACATAAAATGACAGAACTTGATCACAAGTGGTTCCTAATCTGATTGAGCATGGTTTGGAGTTGTGAGTTTCTTTGTGGCTGTATCTGTAATCCTTTCAATCTGGAAGTTAAAGTTGCAGTCTGATAGAAAAGGAGAGATTTCTGTATAATATTTGTCAGTGTATAATATTTCTGCTTAAATGAAGTCTCCAGCAATTCAGTGCAAGAGTTTGGCATATGGATCCTGTGGATAGTCATATGCTCTGTGAGTTTATTTTGCTATTAAATCTTAAATAGCTTTAATGCTTTAGTGAGATTTTATCTGCTGAGATATATGGGTTTCCACATGCTATGGTGAAACTTCAGACTTTCTCCTGGGTCTTACATATAGACATGTTTAGTGTCTTCTTGTTTTCTTCCTTTTTCTTAGATAGCCCCAACCTCCACCCCTTCCAAGCTGGGAAAAAAGCATGAACAGAAAGTGTTTTTATGGGAGAATGGAAAGTGCTGCTAGTGCAATACAAATTCTTCACCCTTTCTGAAACTGGTGTCAGAAGGGAATGAGATCTATCAATAGAGCAAGATCAGAGCAGAATGCTGCTAAAGGGAGTTTCTAGGCAGCAAAAGAAATAAATTGTTCCATCTCTTTTTTCGTTATAACAAGACTGCAGTCCAGATCTTAGGTAATCTCACACCAGTTGAGATCTTGCCCATGTTTCAAAGCACCATGAAAATGTGAGTTATGGAAGCATTTCAGAGGGGTAGAGACTGATTTACTGGGAATGCATAATGTAGCCAAGCTGACAGACTGGAAAAGAAATTTTATAAATATCTTTCAGATTTGGGTGTCTCCACAATACAGCTTAATATATTTCATTCATCATTTATAATTAGATTTTTAAAAATTTGTGAATTGATCTGTATTTACATTTTAAGTTATATTTGTAGTTTATATATATGTATAACCACTTTTTAAGATCTATGTCCAGATCTGTAGTCTTAATTTACATCAGTATTAATAGAATTATATTTAGACATTATTGCAATGCGTTTGGCATAGAAAGTTAATTACAGTGGGCAGTCTGTTTTCTGGAATGCCAATTAATGTGTTTCACGACACAATGTTATAAATTCAGGATTACAAATCTAAAAGAATTATAAAAAGTAAGCTTTGAGTAGCTTCTGAAGAAAATGTTTGTGCAGAATTCATACTAATAATTAATAATTATTGTTTGTACCACATAATTACATATTACTAATACCTTTGAGGAACATTTCTTTTCTCAGAGTGGCATTTGGAAACTGCAATGGTTTGGCTGTTGTGGACTTTATACAGAAGACAGTACTGCTGAGCATGGGCACCCTTGACCTATACGGATCAAGTGATCCATACCAGCGTCAGCCCCGTTCGCCTCGCAAAAGCAAGCAGTTTGCTGCAGGTAGGAAATAAATTATTGTGGTTATGAGCCTGACATGTACTTTGGTTTTTTTTGCCTGTGGCTTTTTATAGTGCTTTTGAAGTGCATGTCTATTTGCCAGCCAATGGAGTTTCTACAACTTGACAAAAGAAACCTGAGAGGTTTTAGGTACTGACGCTTTCGCAGAAACAAAATGTTTTACAAAGTTTATTCTTTTGGGATGGAGGTCAGCAAGTAATTCTCTTATCTGAGTCTCTAAAACACTGTAACAAGCAGAGCAGTAAATAGTTTCTCTGGCCATCACTTGAAGTGTAGTCTGTATGCTGTTTTCTTGCTGGTTTCAGTAAGTCCATATCAATAGGTAAGACTTCAATTTAGACTTAATTATAACTTCTACCAAGTGTTATGCATTGATATTTGAATAGGCAGTTGTGTTTGGAGAAGTGTAACACCTGAGAGACATGATACGTAGGTAGCACAAGTAGCTCAAATTACCCACTTTGTTAGTGAATTGAAGCTCTTTATATTAAACTTACTAAATCCAGCTGTTCCCCATTAAAAATTTGATGCCAAGAGGATCTCATTTGTAAGTCATAGCTATGCATACGCATTGTGTTAGAAATATTAGTCCATCAATGCAGCTAAATTTTACCATATGTTTTTGATTATCTGAGAAATTTATTTGTATGAGAAAAAAAAGATCAGAAGAGCTTATATGCTTCAAGTCTTTTTGCTCTACATATTTCATAGTGACATACTAGAGTCAGACACAATTATGAAATATGTTTTACATAATTGTGAAGTTTTAGAAATAGATTTTAAAATCTCTTTGAAAAAGTTGAGTTTTAAATCTAACCATAAAATTATAAAGCCAGCAGATTATAGTGGGTTTATGACACAAGAATTTTCATCAGCAGACCCTGCACTAAATCATCAAATCCTATTTCTCCATGGAGTCAGTGGAAACTTTTTTTAATTGGGAATATGTTTGTACTCCAAATAGAAAGCAAAATTTAGAGTATAAAATGTAAGTCTGCAGACCTACTTCGATTCCTGAAAGACCATTTATCTCACTTTCTAGGCATGTAATCATGGCAAGCTTAGTTCTCATCTGTGCCAAGTGTTAAAGATGTAAATTTGGCACAGCTGAGGAGAGAAGAGACAAGCAGCTTTAAGGTACCTTCAGCTTCTCTGTCTGGTTCAGCCAGCCTCACAGCAGCTCCCAAAATAATCTGAGCAGCTAGCCACAAGCAACATGCTGCAGAACCTTGTAGAAAAGGTGGAGGGTAGCTGGTGTAGAAGTAGCTGTTATCAGCATGTACAGTACAATCCATGTAGGATTTGTCTGTGTCAGTGGCAGTTTTGGCTGATCCTTTAAGGCAATGTTCCAGCTATGCAGCATAGCTAGAATGGAGCCCACTGGGGAGAAGTGACCGCTAAGAAGGGATACACACTTCTAGATCGCTCGTAGAAACTATGCATCTATAAAAAGGCTCAGCTGCTTTCTCACCATCCATCCCACATCCTTTACTCTTTTGATTATTTTTCTTGTTATATCTCCTGATTGGAAGGTAAGCATCTGCTGAAATTTCTTCACCTTGGCTGATCTAGATGCTGGTTATGATATCACTTCCTTTCACTTTAGACTGTTTTTTCTCTCTTTCCTCTGCCTGCTGCTGATGCTGATGTACTGGCATGTTCCAAAGACAACTTTTGCATGCGTGGCCTGTCTAACTTTTATCCAGATTTAACGAAACGGATCCGTACTTCCTATCAGAGTAAGTTCTATAAAGATTAGGCAAATAGCTTTATCGTGATTGGACTATGCCTGACTTAAACCCATGTGTTTGTGCTTTGTAATGTGTTTTCTTAAACACATTCAGCATGCATGCAAACTTACTACATTTCGTGATGTCAACCATGCTTAATTTTGACAGTTATCTTTATTATGCAGATACTTCAGATCTGTTTTCTTCTTCCAAAACAGTCAATGAGAAAACCTCAGTGACTTATATGGGGCAGATTGGGCCTTAGAAATTATTTTTCAACAATGTTACGTTCTTGATGATAGTATCTTTCTTTGTTTCTGTATTCATTTCAGTGTACATCTACTTATATGAAGCATTTCTTGGTTTGCAATGGCACTGTCTGGTTGTAGTTACTAATTAATTCTTCCCTGTTTTCAGAAGAGCAGTGTGGCTTAAAAGAGTACCAATTGGATTGGGTGCTGTGAAATTTAAAATTTTAATCTTGGTTTGGTACTTGAATATTTGGCTGTGGGGAACCATCCCATGCCTCTGATCTTTAATGGGGAATGTAAAGTGGGTATAAAAATACATACATCAAAGAGAGCTATGAAAATTAATGTTTTTAATATCTTTAAATTTTGAATTATAGTGATACAGAATTTAAATATTAGTATTCATCACTGCAGAATGCGATGAACAAAGCTGTAATTAATTTTGCAAAAATGACTGCTCAACAGATGAGCTGTATATATCTTAATTAACTGCATTGCTTATATGTAATTAGGTCTCCAGGATGCCTCTTATTCATCTTTTCAAAGTAGTTTTCAAATAACAACTGGATTGGCAATTTTATATTAAATTCTTAGTATAGGCAAGATAAAGGGGTGGAAGTTGTTCTATCATCTCACATAAATACAGAATTGTGTAGCTATTGTAATACATTTGTACACTCGCACAAGATATTCTACTCTGTCTCTAGACTCTGATTTCTATTATTTTATTCATAATAATTCATAAAAGGTGGCTTGTTTAATTGAAAGACTAGTCCAGTTACAAATCCAGCAGTCCATAAGAAGGTTTGGTGTATAATGTCTTAAAGTTTGTTTGTCTGGTCTTGCTAATTTCAAGTCTAACAGAGAACGTGAGGGACAGACTGCAGTCAAGGGTTTGAGGGTTTTCCCCTGCTAAAAAATTAATAAATTGTAAGACCAAAAATTACCAACATTTTCATTCAAAATGACAAACACAGACCGTAGAGTTTTTCATAGCTGAAAATGTATTATCTTGTTTGCATCTTCAACCCCAAAATCAGAAATGTCTGCAAAATCTTTCTGTATACATCATAACTGAAGAGTTATGAGTCTGACTCTTGTGCAAGGTCATTAACAGCTTTATTTCTTTCCTCAAAATTATTTAGTTGTTGCTTTTGACATTCAGTGCTTACACAGGTGTATGTACTGTATGATTGGAAAGATGCACAAGGCAATAAGATAAAGAACAGGGCAAGAATGTGTCATAGACTGTAAAATATCTTGATAAGTCATTCTCAAGTTATGCTCTGTTATATGTCTTATCTGAGACACGAGTTTTAAAGAGGGTTAGGATTTTGCTGGCAAGTTTATCTCTTCTCGTAAGGGATGATGATGGGAAAAGAAAAAAATATTTTTGGAAATTGTGCAGTTGAAGCTGATATTATTAAGGCAAAAGCAGGAGCAGTCATGTGATAACATAAGCATTATGTCTAAAGTTTTGAGGGTTATATAAATGAAAATGGAGGTTAATGGGAAGACATATCAGGAGTTGATTCAATTAAGTAATGAACCAGAAAGATAATTTCATGAAGATCAGTTTGAGAATAAGGCTTGCAGGAATTGAAGCCAAAGAAGAGATTATCAACGAGCAAGATACTTAGACTTTTGTTGGTCATTTTGGAGGTAGTTTGCAGGAAGAAACAGTCTAGTTTAGTATCCAGCCTGAATCTGAAAGTTAAAGTGTGATGTTCCAAGAATGAAACCAATATTACAGATTAGAGTATCGGGGAAGGCAGTGGTGCTGTTAGCTGTGTTGAAGTCGCCAAGAGAAGACTTCAGCGCAAAAAACCCGAGTTCATCTTAGCAATGTTAAGTTCATGTCTGGGCACTCGCGAGTATATTTTAGAAGGGAAGGATTACTACTCTAAGTTGAGTGGAAGGAATCCGAGTTAGAAATGTGTATTTATGAATCATTAGGGTAAAAAAAGATATTTATTGCCCTTTTTATAGGAGTGAATCTCCTCAAATACTGGGATAGAGACATAAAGGAAGTGTTGATGGTTCAGTCTTTGATGGCTTGCAGTTGAAGAGGGAAAGGAGAAAAAAAAAAACATCAAACAGGGAAAAGAAACAATGTGTTGGAGATGAGAGGTTTTCCAAAGGAAAGACATAATCAGCAATGTCAAGGGCACCCAATATGCAAAGCACAGTGGTAGAATAATTGTTTTGAATTTTAGCCAATGAATCTATAGAGAGCTTGATAAGAGTAATGTATTCATGTGTAAGCTAGTCTCAAAAGTGTCTAGACTGGAATTGGAGCATTAAAACAGCACATTCCATGGTTTTGGAGGTGAAATTGTGAAGGGAGAAGCAAGAAGTGAAGAAATTAGAAGGAGAAATGTATTAATATCTAGGCATACATAATGGGAGAGACTGAAATGCAATTGTCGTATCAGGGAAGTAATTTGAGGAAATTAAGAGGCTAAGATGAGGGTAAGTGCAGAGCTGGAGAGAGCTTTCTGGTGTTGATGACCTGTTCCATTTGCTGTAACATCTGCTGGCAGCCACCTTCCTTTGTAGCAAGAATATGTGTGAAGCCAAATAAAATAAACTCTTTCTGCAGTAGTGCAGAAATGGTGGTGGTTTTTTGGTGATGTTCTTTTTTTTAATTCAGTTGAAGTAAAGTTGTACATGTGATTACCTACTGGTAGATAACATATATTGAAATATTATAACAAGTACATTTACTGCATCTACAGAGACAGAGCTTGCAGAAGAATATAAAAATACCAACTTGCAAAAGCAGTTTGCATCTCGTACTAGAAATTCATACCATCTGCTGGCAAAACAAGAAAACAAAGAGTCTTTATGAAGCATCAGATAACTCAGCAAGTTCAAAGGATGTCGATCCATTGGAAAATAATTTTCAGAATTAAGACTTTTCAGTGAGAACTCCTTGTTCCTCTTCCAGGCCAGTCCTTTGAGAGGATGTGAGCAAAATTAACCTTGGTCTGACAGGAGGACACAGAAAACTATTTTATGAGTCATTACATATCAGTAATTGACACTTGAAATCCCACCTGACAACACAGTAGAACCTAACATAGGTTCAGTTTTAAGTCGACAGCCATTTTCTGAACTGTCATATCACAGAATCACACAGAATCACAGAATGTTAGGGGATGGAAGAGACCTCTGTGGGTCATCTAGTCCAACCCTCCTGCCGAAGCACGGTCACCTACAGTATGTTGTAGAGGACCTTGTCCAGGCGGGTCTTGAATATCTCCAGAGAAGGAGACTCCACCACCTCCCTGGGCAGCCTGTTCCAGTGCTCTGTCACCCTCAGAGGG